>DSLFR04102__coassemble_375_pt1 | contig 251334 bp, 239 predicted proteins | sample DSLFR04102__metabat2_low_PE_033 | metagenome-assembled genome bin DSLFR04102
AGGGGTTTCGCCCCGCGCGGTAGTCGTCCACCAGCGCCTTGGCCAGATTCGCCTTATCGCGCAGCGCTTTGAGCACCTTTTCGTCAATCGTCCCTCGGGCAACGAGGTGGATGTAGGTGCAGGGTTGCTTCTGGCCGACGCGGTGGATGCGGGCGCGGGTCTGTTCATAGTTACTCATGGAGTAGTCGAGAGAGTAAAAGATCATGGTCGAGGCCGCCGTCAGGGTGATGCCGAGGCCTGCCGTGGCGATCTGGCCCACGAATACCCGCACGGCAGGGTCGGTCTGAAAGGCGTCGATTTGCGCCGCGCGGTCATGCACGCCGCCGTGGATCACAGCATAGCGCAGCCCCTTTTTCTGGAGCAGCCTTTCGATGGCGCGTATCTCCGGCAGGAAGTGCGCGATGACCACCAGCTTGTGGTTATCGTTCTCTGCAAAGTCGGAAACCCTTGTGGTTTCCGAGTCCCGAAGGGACTGGCGTTGACGATTTGGAAAATCGGCGACGCCACTTGCGTCTATAAGGTCGGAGAGCGCGTCCAGCTTGGCGGTGGAAACCTGCTGCGTAGCGTCGGAATCGTCGCTCCCTACGAAGCCGCCCGTGAGCTGCGAGAGACGCAGCAGGCGCGTCAATACGTTGGTAACAGTGACGCCGCCCTCGGAAAGCTCCGCGTAGCTGTCCTTCACCAGATGGAGGTAGGCGCGCAGGGCGGCGGGTTCCAAGTCCACGCGCTGTACGACGTCCGTTGTTTCCGGCAGGTCGAGGCACTCGGCCTTGGTCGCGCGGAAAGCGATACTGTGCAGCTTTTCCGTGAATTCCGCCTCCATGCTCCGCTTCATCACCGGCGTGTGGTTGCCATAGCCCACCATGTCGAAGTAGCGGTTGCGGAACAGGTAGAAGCTGTTGCCGTAGACCGAAGGGTCGGCGAATTTGTACTGGCTGAACACGTCGATGGGCTTGTTGGTGATGACCGTGCCGGTGAGCAGCAGGCGGTATTTCGCCTTCGCGCCCAGCCGGTGCAGCGCCCTGCTCGCGGCGATGTTGTGGGTCTTGATCTTGTGGCCCTCGTCGCAGACGATGCAGTCCGGCCTCCACGCGGACAGTTCCTTCTCCAAGCGCCACGCGGATTCGTAGTTTACTACCAGTACCTGCAGGGCGGCCCCGTTCATGTGGCGGATGGTATCGGCCTTGCGCGTGCCGGTGCCGGAGAGCACAGCGAGGTTGTAGTCGAAAGCGGCGAAGCGTTCAAACTCGTCCTCCCACACGCCGAGGATGGACAGCGGCGCGACCACCAGCAGGCGCTGGATGCGCGCCTCCTGCCAGAGCGCACCTACGATGGCGATGGTGGTGAGCGTCTTGCCAGTGCCCATTTCCATGAGCAGCGCCGCTCCGCCGCCGGATTCCAGACGCTCGAGCGCGAAGGCGGCGGCCTTGCGTTGGTGCTGGTAGGGCGCGGCCCTAATGGGAAAGGTGCGGTTCGTCGCAGCTTTTTGTGATGCCATTTTCGCATGGCCTCCTTTTCCGAAGACGCTTGACGGCCCTCTACTTATAAGCCATGGGATAGGCAAATCGTGTCGGTCTATTCGAACATTTTTTTCAATCGTTTTTGTATTCGTTCCAAGCGATGAGAGATCGTGGCGGGATGGATGTTTTCCGAGCGCGCGATGCTCGCAATCGAGCGCCCATCGAAATACACCATGCGCACCAATTCCCGCTGCTGCGGTTCCAAGCCCTGCATTGCCCGCGATAACGCCGCTTTGTCAAGCGCCGCTTCTGCAAGTTCTTCTACGCTGGCCTGTTGCGCGGCAAATTGCGCGCCCTGTTCCACCAGCGCCTCGAATGAATCGTGACGGCGGCTTTCCGCCCGGTCGCGCAGCTTTGCCTTGTGCGCAATCTCCTCCAACGCCCGTCCCAGTTCCTCGGAAACTTCGACTTCTGAAACTTCGCCCGTGGCGAATTCATACCGTATCTTCATCCCGGCCTGCTCCTTTTCCCGGAGCCGAGGCAGGTAGTTTCCATACGCAGACCGCTTTACCCAAAACAGAAAGGCGGACAACGGGCACCGATACAAAAAATCGCCGGAAATCGTGCTTTGAATAAAGCAGTCATTCCGGCGATTTGGTACTCCCTGTATCGGCGTCCGTTGCTCGTCTATGGTTGCGGTCATGCGCTATATCAAGCGACCGGACTTTACCGGAGATACATCCGTAAGCCGACCTTTGGCTGTAACGGCTTATTGAACCGTCATGGCAAGAGATTGACGCCCCTCGCTCGAATTCATTTCCGGTCGCACGCAGCGCTATTCGATTTTACCGATTGCACGATCCGGGCTTCCACCGGCCTTTTACAGTGCTTACACCGCGCAACCAGCTTTGTCGGGTACCCTCAATGCGAAGAAGAAACAGCTTTTCTCCGCATTGAGGGCAATATATGCTTTTGGACATCGTTTCTCCTTTCCGGCCCGGCTTGTGGGTTCATTCCACCAGTTCCAAGAGCCATCTCGCTGTTGGCCGGGCCAACAACCGCGCATTTTGATAGGCCATCTCCAGCGTCAGGCAGGTATGGCCGATGTAATAGCCATCCATGACCGACAGCGCAATCGCCAGATCGGGCGCATCCATGCGCGTCAGATGAATGGGCAGAAGGTATTGCACGCGACTCTGGAACAACTGCGGTATCGCAAGATTCCAGTCGATCCGTGCTTTGCGCCGCGCCAATTCCACTGCTGTTTCCAGCAGCAAGGGTAGATTCCATGCTCCACGCACGGCCTCCGGAAGCCGCGCAGCGTTTTCCGCATCACTCAAGATATGGCTTGCATTGACACGAATTTCCCATTCGGGAGAGAAGTAAGTCATCCCTTGCCACATTGGAAAGGACGGTTTTTGGGGCAGCGGGTGGACATATTTGAGCCACGGCGAGCTGTTCGTCGCAAATCCCTTGAAGTACCATTGTTTTAGCGTGTCGCGCTTCCTATTGCGCTCAAAGCACATGTAAATATCTTTATATGCCTGTGTATACAACCCTGTATGGAAACAGGCAAATTCGTTGCGTACATAAAAAGCTGCGTCTGCTTGCGCTTCAGAGGCGCAATTATACTCCACCGCCTGTTTTCGGAATATCTGGTTGATATATCGCTCAAGAATTGGAGTTTCCGTATTTTGCGTTTCGTATTCGGGGGTTTTATATCGCCAAGGTTCCGGCGTGGCAAGCTGGGCCAGCGTATATAACTGTTCAAACCATGCTGGAATATAAGCGAAGCTGAAAAGATCTGTCTGCATCGTCATTGTCCTTCACGCTCCGTATAGAATTCCGCAACGTCTTTCACGATCTCTCTAGCCATGTAGCCAATGTAGCAATCCATCTGCTCTGCCCGTCTACTTCCATCCCACGGATTGCACCATGTTTCGCACTGCGGGCAGATTTGGGCTGATGCCTTTTGCAAAAAACACTGCATGGACGAGAATACGGCTTCGCCATCTTCACTCAGTCCCTTTGGCTTTCCCATTTCCAGCCGTTGACAGGCGCGCTGGTGATACGCTCCTATTGCAATCCCGCCTTCCGCTTCCTCAATAAATTCTTCCAGAATCCTGTCGAGCGAGATGCGATGCCTTGCGCAGTAATAGATTGCCTTGCTGAATGCTGTCGTGCTTGCTTTGGCTTCTTCCATATTGGCAAAGACCTTCTCCAACGTGCGCGGCTGCATCCCCAGTTGTCGCGCCATCTCCGCTTTGCTCTCAAAGCGATACTCCAACAGAAATTGGAGCACATGCGCTGTGATTCGCCTATCCACACGACGGCCTCCTCTATTTTTGTACTTCCTATAAAATTGTACATAAGAATAGGCAAAATTGGAATCCGTAAAGTTTTTCGTTTTTGGCGACACAAATTGGACGCCAGTCCTCTTGGGACTGGCGCTCGGTGTAAATTGTTGATATACTCTTGTAGGAATATGCGCGGAAATGAGCTGGCGATTACCGGGGCGCTTTATCTTCCTCTGCTACCGCTGCACACAAGCGAAGCATGAGGCGCAGCGCCTGTGGCGAGCACCCTTTAGAAATACTTTCAATGGATTCCAAAAAATCTGTGTCGTCCCCGTCTGCCTCAAATCGCACCGCGCAGCCATCGTCCGCGACAGACGCGCCTTCGACGAGCTTTTCCAAGGGAATGTCCAACACATGGCTGATCTGCGACAGGCGTTGAAGATTGACTGGGCGCTCGCCGCGCTCCACCTTGCCGAAGTGGGCAGGCGACATGTCGATCATATCCGCAACGTCCTCCTGCGTCAGGTGTTTTCGTTTTCGTGCGGCGCGGATATGCCTGCCGATCACCGTATATTCGATAGCCATAGCGCACCTCGTTTCCATCTGAGTCTGCACTTATTCTATCGACACGGGAGAATTTTATGAAGGCGCATATACAGGAACATATTCCCTTATAAGCGCTCATTATGGTACAATGTTGGAGGTTAAATTCTATCCTTATGAGAGGAGATTGACCTTTATAGCGGTCAGACAAAGCGGATGAGGTATAAAGATGAAAAATGGCAGATGATGGCGGATATGCCCAATAGGGCGATATTGCGGAAAATGCTGGCGGATAGCCACTGGACGTTTTCTATTGCAGAATTGGAAACAATCATTCAAAACGAATTCTTTGACGATGCAAATGCGTTGGATGCAGAATTGGTAGATGCGGCGCTCACCCGTCTGCTTTGTATGTATGGAAAGAGTACGGATGAGGCAACGATGAAGCGCGAACGGGAAGCCTTGATAAGAGCCGTGTTGCGAAAAGCAACAGGAATCCAAAAATAGAGTACGGCAGAACGTTCATCGTGGACGCTCCGCCGTACGGAAGAAGCGGCTTCTATTCTTCAAATGCCCGCTCAAGGGGAATGCGGTTCTGCACACAGAAGCGTAAAAGGTGTTTGACCACCTCTGTACAGTTTCGGCGGCTTCCATGCCCGGACGCGACATCAAGCAAGCAGCGGTAACTGACACCGATTTTGCGGGCGAGTTCCTTCTTGGTCAGAACACACTCTCTTAGAAGAAACTGTATCAGGTGAATGGTCATATAGCTCACGGTGCTTCATCATCCCTTTTTAGTGTAGGGCTAAAATCGTTTGCCTCCATTAGCAAGCGTCTGAACGCTGGTAGAAAGTCAGGGGATGTTTTCTGCCAAATGATCACTTTGCTGATTGCTTTCTGCTGCATGGCCTCGGGTTGCAAATGGGCAGTCATTAAAATAAAATCCGCCTTGCAGTTATGTCTTTCCATAAAGCTATATATATCTATACCCGTCCCATCGCGCATGTTGATATCTGAGCAAATGATATTCCATTGTTGTGAGGCAATCAACGGTAGCGCTCCATGCACGCTGGATGCGACGGAAACTTGGGCGTAGGCTGAGAGTCTCCTTTTTAAAAGATTCAAAAAGACAGTATCATCGTCAATCAACAACAGTCTTTTCATCATTCTCGCCGTCCTTCGCGCCTTAGCAAAAACAAAGTGGTTCCTACGCAGGCCGACATACTTAGAGCGCTCAAAAGCATTTGCGGCAGCGTTGCTTCATAATACCCAGAAAGACAAAAGGCTGCAGTAATTGGATAGAGAGAACGCAGCAAGCCATTCATTCCGGCGAACAGGGCAAGAAACGAATAAACTTCCGCAAAGAGCAGCGCAAGCCAATAGCTCTTTTGCATCCGCGCGACAAGGGCGACAATGGGAGCAACAGCGACGAACAGAAAGAATCCCTGAAGGATATATATCTTCACCTGTTCCAGTATGCCGCCAAGGGAAAGCGCCTGAACATGCAAAACAGCTTCGACTGCCGCCGCGACGCAAAACAGCGATAGATACAGGATAATGGCGAATGCTCCTGTCCAAATCATCTTCGCGCCCAGAAGCTGAACCTGGCTTACGGGAATCATATCGAGTGCCTTTTGCGTATCTTCCTGTCTTTCGCGACAGATCGTGTAACTGCCGATCAGCGCGATCATTGCGGGCAGGACGTAAATGCTGCCCAGCGATTGCGCCGCCGTCATCAGCCAATACGCCCCATCAATATAGCGGCTTCCATGATAAAGAAATTGTCCTTGCAAAACGACAATCATTGCGACCATGGCGGTGGCAAAGCCAGCAATCCATAGTGTTCTTGACCGCCGCATCTTGGCCTGTTCCGCCCAAAGCAAAATGCGCATTGTTTCCTTCACTTCCTTTTTGAGAGTGTAATGACAGCCCAAGCGATGGAGGCTATCCCCCAAACGCCGATGCAAACAAAGCCTCGCAGCAAATCAACCGGTTCCTGCATGACAACGCCGGGTATATCACGCATCACAATCGCCGTCATGCTGGACAAGGGATGGATATACATATCCACCATCAAGAGGATAAACCCAAGAAAGGTATAGACAAGCGACGCGCAAACTGGAAGGATATAGCCCCTTTGCGAGGCGGCGATTGCCAGGATTGGCAACATGCATAGGGGAGCGATTCCTCCGATCTCAAGACATTTCCGAAAAAGATAAATGATGTCCGCTCCAGATGGGGAAAGCGACGCCGCGAAAAAACCTGTCAGAACAGAAGCCCCGGCTGTGAGCAACATAAATGCGATGGAAAATGCCATAACGACGCTCGCCTTTGCCAGATAGTACAGCGCTGGACGCACTGGAATCATCCATAGCTGCTTGAGTACGTCATGTTGATGCTCGTCGTACATCAACATCGTGCAGACAAGTCCGAGCGCCACTGGCAAAATGATCCATGGCGTATAGGAAAAAGCCGTCCATTTAAAAAACTCTACTGGTTCCAATCCTGTCTTATCCAAAGGAGCGAAGTAAAATATGGAAAACAGAGGCATGACAAGCGCGGTCAGCAGCATAAGACCGACGAATTTTTTGCGCCGCAACTTCAAAAACTCCACACAAATCAGATCAAGCAATCCCTTCGCCTCCAGTTACTTTCTTGAAATAGTCCTCCAGCGAGTCGTTGCACATTTGTGAAGAGATGACGGCAATATTCTCCAACATTAACGCTTTGTTGATGGCGGCGATGTCTGCATCTGTGTCATAGAGCCGGATGCAGGCGTCATCCTCGATTTCATATTGCCGAAGCCCGAATTGCTGCTCCAACACCAGAGTCGCACGCTTGGGATCAGATACCTGAATCTGAATATACTTTCTGTTTTTGCGTTCCAAAGCGGCAAAGCTGCTTTCCTCCAACAATACTCCACCATGAATGATGCCAATATCATCTGCAAGCATGGCGATTTCTGACAAGATATGGCTGGAGATCAGGATTGTTTTCCCGCGTTCCTTGCTGAGCGACAGGATAAAATTTCTCATTTCCGCAATTCCGATAGGGTCAAGGCCATTGGTAGGCTCATCCAGAATCAACAACTCTGGATCGTGGAGAATGGCGTTGGCGATGCCAAGCCTCTGTTTCATGCCGAGGGAGTACTTACTGAATAGTTTTTTGTCACGGTACGGCAAGCCGACTACATCCAGCGCTTCTTTCACAGCGTTGGGCTGCGCGGTGCCCCGCAGTTTGGCAAATATCTCCAGATTTTCCGTGCCGGTGAGGTTGGGGTAAAATCCAGGGGTTTCAATGATCGCCCCGATCCGGGGATAGATGCGCCTTTCATTGCCCTTAATGTTTTTTCCGAATACGTCTACCTCGCCGGAAGTAATGGCCGTGAGTCCCAAAATCATCTTCATAATCGTCGTCTTTCCCGCGCCATTGCGTCCGAGCAGGCCATAGATACGCCCTTTTTGCACATGCAGGTTGACTTTATTGACGACCGTCTGCTCTCCATAGACTTTCGTAATATCCCGTGTTTCAATTACATATCGTTCCATTTTGCGCATCCTTTCTGGTTAATGAACCCAAACCACGTAGTTATAAAGACTGCCTTCGAGCGTATAGTTGATGAAAAAGCAAAAGTCTCCTTTCTCGCCCGGAATGGAAAACTCCACGCGCAACTGATTAGAGAATTCAGGTCGGTAGAGCGTTACCGTAGCGGTATCCAAGGAAGGAGATACGCCCATCTTGTGTGCCTCCTCTTCCCAAGCGCTTTTGATATCCTCCGGCGTTGTCTGGCTTTTTATGCCACTGGGCAATGCTTCGTGAAATGTTGAAAAATCGCCCTTGCACATCCTTTCAAAGTACGCCGAAGCGTCGGCAATCAAGGCATTTTGGTCAATTTCGGGTGGAATTGTGGTATCTGGCTCGGATTGAAAATTCCCGTTGATCAATGCCGGGATCAGGGCCAGCACAGCCAAAGCAAGAACACAAATGATACAGATACGTGCCAGTTTTCTCATAACGTGTCCTCCTGTCAATAGTTTTGCCTTTTCAGAGATACGATTGCAGCTGCGCTGCATAGTACGGCAATGATTCCTATATTCAAGCAACAAACCAGAGGGTTTGCCGCGATCCGTGCACCTTGCGTTAATGTCATCACCATTTCCGCCGCGAATGAAGAGGATTGCGCGTAGATACATAAAGCGCTGGCAAGCGGATGGATCTCCATAGCATAACTTGGAGCAATCACTACAGGGATGAGATAAAGCAATGTGGCGCTGATCGGGAGCAAATAATCTTTGCTTCGCAGAACCGCCAAGAGCAATATGGGGGCCATAGCCATGGGGGTCAGAAGTCCGCCTTCCATAAAAAGCACAAAGCCATCCATCAGCATTTCCAGCGTAAAGTCCGGGAAGCCCTTCGCCCATAAGCCGCCAAGCGTTGCGCCCGCATATGTGAAGACGCACTGGCTGATGGAAACCAGCATTACGATTGCCGCTTTGGAAAAATAGAATTCTGCCTTCGTGACAGGAACGATAAGCAATTCTTTCAGCGTATCGTTCTTCCTTTCATCGAAAAAAACGGCCGTCGCCAGAATCCCTAAAGCAATTGGAAGATAGAGGCTGGTAAGATTTTTGAACGTCAAGGCGTACAAATCCCCTAAACTATCCATAAGCCTGCTTTCGCGTGAGATGGAAAATGCTCTTTGAACGGCGAAAATCAAAAGCATCGCTGTAAGTACCCAAATACCTTCGAATACTCTCTTGCGCTTGAGTTTCATTCGCTCCGTTTGGATGATTGTTAACATATCCATTCCTCCATCATGGCATTCCTTTGGCCCTGTGATGATGAGTATACCACGCGAACCTTGCCGTAACCTTGCCGGTTTCTTGCTTGTTCCTTGTTTTAAAAAAGAACCCTGTGCTAAGACAGGGCTCTGGAGAAATAAACATGAAACGTTGCGCCTCCGTCGGGGGAATCTTCTGCGGAAACCGTTCCGCGATGCGCCAACACCAATTCTCGGACAATAGATAGTCCAAGGCCGTTTCCTTTTGCGCTTCTGGAAGTGTCACATTGATACATTCGCTCGAATATCCTGGTTTGCTCCATTGGCGGAATTCCCTTGCCGTTGTCGCACACCGTCAGGCAGGCGCCTGTCTCGTCGGTCGAAAGGGCAATCGCCACACTCGTCGCCTCGCTATGCACCAAAACATTTTGCAGCAAGTTATTGATAATGCGCGTATAAGCCGCAGTGTCTATACGCAAGCGATATTCCTCTTCTGGAATGCATACTTCATAGGTGATCCCTGCGTTTTCAAGGGCAGGTATCCAATCAGCCAGAATATCGCGCGTCAATTCGCAAATATCCTGTTCCTCGAAATGAAAGATTTGCTCCCCAGAATCCAGTTTGACCCACTCGAAAAGCGACTGGACAAAATCGCTCAGATGTCGGGCCTTTTCATAGGCAATCCGCAAATAATCATCGCGCTCTTTTCCCAGAACCACGCCTGTTTGAATCGCTTCCAAATATCCCATCAGGGAGGTAAGCGGGGTCTTCACATCATGGGAAAGACTTGTCATCAGGCGCTTATATGCCTGTTCCGATTGTCGTTGCGCTACCAGTTTTGCCTGATCATTTACGGCGATCCGGTTGATATCATAGCATATTTTCCGCGTCATATCGCTCTTGCGGGCCAGCACACGGCGGTTCAGGTTTCCGTTTTTGATATCTGTCAGCGCATCCTGAATCTGCAGTAATTGCTCTCGTACACGCAAAAGGCGCGCGACCGTATACCAAAGCGCCAATATCAATAGCAGGCAAACAATGCCCCAAAGGATGTTCCAATCCATTTGTTTTACTCCTTTGCAAATCGATAGCCGACGCCGCGCACTGTCTGGATATACGAGGGATGTTCCGCATCGGGTTCGATTTTCTTGCGCAGCTTGCTGATAAAGGCCATGATGTTGTTGTCGTCAAAGGCATAGTCGTCCTGCCAGACTTGTGTATAGATCTGTTTCTTGGTAAATACCTGCCCGGGGTGCTGCGCAAGAAAGAGCAGGAGATCAAATTCTCTGCTGGTAAGTTCGACCGCATTTCCGTCAACCGTAACGGAACGTTCGCTTGTGTTCAAGCACAATTTGCCGACATGGAGCGTTTCTGCATTCCGATAGAATCCCGTGTACCGGCGAACCAAAGATTGGACTCTGGCCAAAAGCTCCTGGAGGCTGAATGGCTTTGTCAAATAGTCGTCAGCGCCCATGCGCAGGCCAGAAACCTTATCCGTCTCACTATCTTTCGCCGTCAGCATGAGAACAGGAATATCCGATTCGCGTCGAAGTTCGGATAATACCTGAAAACCATTCGCACCCGGCAGCATTATATCAAGAATGACCAAATCGAAGGCATAGCGGCTTTCACGTAGCTTTTGAAGCCCCTCCGCGCCTGTATGGACGGAGGCAGCTTCAAAACCTTCCTGTCTGATACATTTTTGAATCAACGCGCAAAGATCCTTATCATCATCCACGATCAGTATCCGATTGGTCATTGATGATCTCCTTCCGATAGCGTTTATCCTTGGGCTTTTCAGCATCCAAAGGAAGAAACCATACGTTACCTTTTTTCTCAACGCCAGGTATGCGGCCAGAAGCGCAGTAGTAGGCAATCATCCGGCTGCTCAATTTCCACTTCTGGCCTGCTTCCTGCGCCGTCATAAACTCCATCAAGTTCCTCGCCTCCATCGTCGTTTTCAGTATATTTCAGATTACTGAAATAAGCAAGTACTGTCGCGTAAATTTGCCTGCATAAATAGGCGATTGTGCAATGCTTCGCAAGAGGGAAAAGACTTGGAAAAACTCTTTGAGACAATGACCGAAAAGGCTTGCTTTTTCACGCGCCGTGCGTAAGCTGTGACTCAGCCGCGAGGCAGAAAAATACCACGGAGGTAAAAAACATGGAATGCGGAAAACTCACAGCGAAACTTAGGGACGCGGTGCCGGTTTGCTTCATGGTGGACGGCAAAGAGGTCAAGCGCTACAAGAACATCGAAATCCCCGATGAGATCAAGAAGCTGCCCTTCAAGGCTTTTGACTTCAACGTACCACTGACCGGGGCCATCACCTTCAAAATCAGCTTCGAGCCGGGCGTATTGCCGGAAGTCTGGCCGGAAAAGCGCCAGCGCAAGAGCAGGGCAGCGAAAGAGGCGAAAGCTGAGATACCGGCGAATGTGACTGATGCCCTCCAGCACGCGCTGGAACAGGCCGAGGCGGACGGACAGCCCATGCAGGAAGTCGCCGAGGCTGCCGCAAACGGGGCAGAGGCTCGGGCCGAGGTCAATGGGCCGGAGATCATCATCACGGCAGAGGATGTCGAGGAAGCGGCGGAAAGCGCAGAGCCGGAAGAAGTGCCGCAGGAACACACGATGGCACTACACTACCATGTGACGGGCGAGCAGCGCAAGGCGCTGGTGACGGCGGTGAGCGCCTTCTTAGACGCACCGGCGGTCTACCAGAACGCTCCGACTTTCGCCTACGCCATCGGCGAGTACAGCGTAGACAAGGAAGGCACGCTGACCGGCCCGGCAAGCGAGGCACTGGTGGCGGCGCTGCAGGCAAAAGGATTTATGGCGGAATAATCCTAGGACAAACAAAAAGCGCTCATGCCGAAGTCATCCTTCCAGACATGAGCGCTTTTCTTACGGTCGTAGTGCTTTTTGTTTTCCACCTTGCGCGTCACGGGGGAGAAGCCCCATGTGGCGCGTCTTTCGGCGTCAAGTGCGCGGCGGGCTTTCTTGCCCAGCTTCTCGCGGGGGATGAATTTGGGCACGGGGGACACTTCCTTTCCACGAACAGAATATGAAAATCCTCGGCCATTGCTGACCGAGGACTGTGGTGGTGCTTACTGGACTCGAACCAGTGACCCCCGCGATGTGAACACGGTGCTCTACCAACTGAGCCAAAGCACCATGGATTTATGTGAACCGATTTTAGCGTTTTGTCCGCCGCGTCACATTCACGGCGCGCTCCGCATCGGATCAAGCGTTATGTACATCAGCCAGTATGTTCTACCAACTGAGCCAAAGCACCAAGGTTTGCCGCCGGATGCGTTGCATCGGAAGCAAAATCTATTATACAGCCATACGGGGAAATTGTCAAGAGCGGCGGCGGGAAAATTTTCTGTTCGCAGGGTCTAATATTAAATGCAACAGGGTAAGGAACCCCGTTGCATTATTTTTTACCTTTACTTTACACATGAAAGGCAGCGATTCAGATGGAAACAAAGCAGGTACGCAGGAAGATTGCCAGCTTCAAGGACATTGAAGAATTGGTTGCGGGACACGACCTTCCTATCGGCGGAGAGAACGAGAATGGAGAGTTCGTCATGATCTGTGCTGGCCGCACCGAAGAAGGTTTGGGCAGATCGTATCAGGTAGAGACTGCACAGAAAAATGGCTGGAACGTAATCCATACCTATTGGGAGGATGGCAGCAAAGAAGAAACATTTAGGCGTAGTAGGTGATCCGGCTTTCCTGGAACGCCGATTACATATTTGCTAGGAGAGGCTGATAACATTTCGCTGGCCGAAAGATTAGGAGGAAGCTAAGATGAGGCGGAACAAGCGAAAAACGGTATGGGCATATCTTGATGGGAAAAAGTTGGTAGACGTCACTCAAGCGGCCCTCGACAACAATATGATGGTAGACGACATGAAGAAACTGCTTATCAAAGAAAATTCCGGGCATAAAGTAATATTTAAAGTTGAATAGGAACTAACGCCAGCCTTGGAGGTTACAAGCACAAGGAGATTTAGACATGAAAACATGCGACCTGATGTTTGGGAGCCTTGGCAATGGGCTAACTGTCTTCGACCGCGCGCAGAGGCAGAGCGGCGACTACAAAACCGTCGCCCATATCGACCCATGCGGCGTGTATAAACTCTATTGCGTACTGCCAGCAGATGCGGTATCGCAAATCAAACAGATGGCGCGTAGCGAGGGAGAGCGCTTTGCCGTCTATTGGCAAAACGTCACGCCTGCCCGTCGTCATCACGAATTGATTGAATACGTTTTGAACTGGAACCAGTATACGGAAATCGGTTGCGAAGCTATTCTCCACATGAACGCAGACGAATCTTTGGATATCTATCGCAAGTTTACCTGCGAAAATGGTGGATATACGCTTCCAGAATGAGAAACAGTTGTTCCTCATTCGACAAAGGACGCAATATGCTGACAGCCGGGAAAGACCGGCGACATGCGGCGCAGGGTTTGGGGGCAGGGCTGCTTTACCCACCCCTGCCAGTTCGACTCCGGCACGCCGCGCAAGGGCTTTTCGGTTGAGCATGCCTCTTACCGCCTTGAGGCCGTCCCGATACGCGGGCAACGAAAAACCGGCGTTTTTTTCGACACTCTCTTTTCGTGTGGATCGTTTTTGCGAAAAAAAACGAGCGTACCACGGAACGCGAGCCATGTTTTCGGTTATGTGCGGTGCTCTGCGGCAACCGATGACAGCCCGGAAAGACGGGCGCATATGCGGGGTTGTTGTATGGTGCAAGCCACTCCCGGACGGTAGCGCTCCGTAGGGAGAGGAGGAGCCGGTTCGATTCCGACACGCCGCACCAATGCTCCGTGGACACAGGGCGAAGGCTTGGAGCCGTGGCGGTATGAAGCGGGGTTCGATTCCCCAAGCGCGCGGGTTCGATTCCCAAACGCGCGTGGTGCAAATTGCCGCCCGACACTGGACAGACGGATGGGTTTTAGGAGGTCCTGAACGAAGCCCCACAAGCTGCATGGCGTCATTGCGGTTGTAACGGTCAATCAAAAGGCAGTTGTCTCCGTTTGGCAGCCCGGAAAGACGGGCATTACATGGGAACGCCCGTCTGGATCGGGTATACCGCAAGGCCAGCCATTCGTTCGATGTCAGCGCGGCCAGTGGAGAAAAAGGTGGTTCGATGCCCCTCGTTCCCGCCAGCAAAGCGTGCCACCGCCGCTGGGTGATCGCCAGCGATGAAGCTACCCCGAAAAGTATGTGGCGAATGATACGGGGGTTCACCGTGCGAGTGCGAGTGACCAACCGCAAGGCCCTTTTAGCACGGTTTGCGGGACAGCCCGGAGAGACGGGCAATTCCATGGAGACGTAGCTTAACGGTAAAGCAGGTTCGGAAGGCGGAGCAATCGCCATGCTGATTCGTCGGCTATCCCCCGTCCGCCGCCAGCGCCGAAACGCGGTTCAACTCCGCGCGTCTCCTCCACCGCCCTCATGGGGGCACCTCCTAGCGCTATAAGCGCGGCCCGCTCCGCTTTCTTTTCCTTTTCGGACGGGTGGCCGCCTGTCGTGCGTGCGATCTAAGGCGGCCTGTATGCGATTGCCAGTGCAGGCGCGTTGTGCCGCCCGGTGCAACTCCGGGAAATCGCCAGAATCCACGGAAGGTGAATGGCATGAATAACAACGGCTGGATCGACAAGGAAACCCATCCGCCCAGCGGGGCCGACGCGGACGAATACGGCTGCGTGCTTGTCTGGCACGCATGTCAAGGGAATATGATCACGGGTTGGCGCAACGCGCTTTCCAACCGTTTTATCACGCATTGGCAGCCGACGCTCCCGCCGCCCGAGGGCACAAGACTTGAAGTATTGCAAGGAAGGAAGTGAACGGATGTTTTATAGCCGGATCACCGCATCGAATCGCCACACCATAGAACGCATGTGGCGCGACGGTGCGACGATTAAGGAAATCTCTGAGGTGGTCGGTGTCACTGTCTCTGCGCTCTACCGTGAATTAAAGCGGGGGTATGACGGTACGGCGCTCGGATATGGGCGCTCGGGGTACAGTGCGGAGATTGCTAACAAAGATGCTGAACGGCGCATGGCCGTTGCTCTGGAAGCACGGCGGCGCCCGAGGAAGCGGCACAAGAAGCCGGAGGCGCGGCAGGCCGCGCCGTAGGCCGGTGGCGCAGAACAGAAGCGTTGACACGCAGGAGGAACGGTAAATGCAGGCAGCGAGAGTAACAAGGTTGGTAGACCAGCAGACAGGCGACATTATTCTGCGCCGCGCCGGTAAAGACAGGCTAACGCAGGCAGTGGCAGCGGGTCTGGTATTTGAACCTCTGCGAAGCGACGTAGAAGCCATTTGCAGCGAGAATACGAATCTCAAAGCCGCACTGGGAACGGCACGTCAGGAGGCACGGAGAGAGGCTCATAAAGCGTCTGCACTCCGCCGCGAAAAGCTCAAAGATTATCTGCGAACGGAGAAAATCCGGGAGAACAACCACACGCTCGGCGAGATCGCCTATGGATTCTGCTGTCTGGGGATCGCGTTGGGCACATCCATCATTTCGGTTATCATGGCCTTTCTGTTGTAAGGAGGATGCTTGTGATAGAAATTCGCAAAGCAGAGCTACCAACCCATGTGCTGCAAAACGGTAAAAGTAAGTGGGTAAGTGCGCTGGATAGATTCCTTGCTTCCGGGCTTGACGCTGCGGAGGTCTTCCCTGACACGCCCTTCCATAACTGCTTTTCAAAGCATGAAGCAAACTTGGCGACGAATGGGTTGAGAAGCGCTATTAGGCGCTATGGTGTTGAGGGTGTTTCGGTCATCAAGGACAAAAGCAGAGTTTTTCTCATCAAGGGCAAGATCAAGGGCAAGAAGGAGGGGTGACATGTCGATCTTTCAAGGACTGTTTCTTGGCTATTTACTTGGTTCCATCGTGACGATGATCTGTATATGGCTTGCCGGTGGAAACTTGTACGCCACGGACGAAGACGATGAGGTTGAAGATGAGCAGCAGTCGGCAAGGGAAGCGCCGATTCTGCGGCTCGTCACGAGCGACAAGGAGGATGACCGTGATCCACAACAACATTAAGGTGCGGCGCATAGCGATGGGGATCAGGCAGAGCGATCTTGCGATGGAACTGCGTGACGCAGCTTCGGCGTCTGTCATATCCGGGATAGAATCAGGGCGGACGATGCCCACGCGAACGGACATGCGAACGTTGTGCGAACTGCTGCACTGCGTGCCGGGCGATCTCTATGCGCCCGAGGAGCTTGATTTGTCCGGGAACGCAGGCTATTCGCGCAACGACCGCAAAGGGCGCTGTTCAACGGAGATTCGCGTCAGGATTCCGCCTGAGGAAAAGCGGGAACTAATCGAAGCGGTTGCATATCTGGGCTACCGCGACACTTCCGATTGGCTGCAACAGATGCGCAAGCGAACTGTTGAGAGGTATAAGCGCAAGCTCGAAAAGGCTCTCGCCGCCATTCAGACGGTTGTTTCTCCGCAAACAGTGGGGAATAGCCATAGCAATGAAAAGCCGCTTAAAAACGTTTCAAGTGCGTTTGAAGCAAAGAAGGAAGAAGCCGCCGGGGATGCGGACACATCCAGCCAGCGGCAAGGCAATAACTGCAATCCCAATATAACACAATCCGGCGAAATGGTCAATAGGGCGCGCAAAACGCGAGCGGACGAAGCGCCAATGTGCTTACAGGCAGCACGCCCGAGGGACGATGCGGAAATGGGGTGACACCTTTGGCAGGGCGACCATTCAAAGCGCGTATTGATTACGCGGGATGGTCGGTGGATATGTTTGACAATGACACGAAGATAGATAAGCTCATTGATGCCTACGGATGGGTTGGCTTTGGGATTTGGTTCTATCTGTGTCAGAAGGCTTACGGGAGCGACGGATACTACTACCGATGGGGCTTTGCCGATTGTGCATCTACTGCTCGGAAGATGGGCGGCGGCATAGGTTCTGGTACGGTCAAAGAGGTCGTGGGCTACTGCTTACAAATTGGTCTGTTTGATAACAGGGTGTTTGATAGGTGGGGGGTCTTAACCAGTAGGGGTATCCAGCGGCGGTATTGCGTAGCGGCGGCTGAGCGGAAGATGAAAAACGTCGTGGCGGAATACTGGCTTTTATCAGACGAAGAATCGGCTGGTTTTATTAAGTGCGCTCTAAATGCTGAAAATCCACCGGCAGACGGCAATTCTTTGCCTGTTAATTCGATTAAGCCGCCGAATAATCGAATTATGCGCCACAAAAGCAAAGGAAAGGAAAGTAGAGTAAAGGATAGTAAAGACGACGTAGATGCGCGTGCGCGCGACGGCGGCGACAGCCTACTGCCGTATCTGGCAAATAACCTCACGCACATGTCCCCCGGAAACTATGCCCGAATGCGGGAAACGATGGCCGCAGGGATGACGGATGAACTGGTGCGCTACGCGGTGGATATTGCGTGTTCGCGCAATATTCGGACATGGGCGTATGTGCAGAGGATACTTGATGCTTGGATATGTGAGGGCGTTCGCACGGTGCCCGAGGCCAAAGCAGAAGCAGAAAGGAAGAGAGGCAATGCAGCGAATTGGCGACATACTGGCGGAGACGTTCGCGGGGATAGACCAAGGGCAACATCCAGCGGCGAAGAGATACTTTGAAGCACTGGCGGCGGCAAGAGCAGACCAGAAAGGCATTATCGAGATTGAGCGAGAAAAGGCGAACAGGTACAACGCATCCAAGGGCGATCTCGACCCCAACGAGTACGATTGCCCGCTCTGTTTGAACCGTGGGCACATTTGCTATGTGGAAATGCGCAATGGATACCCCTATGTGTCCTACCCGGAGTGTGAGTGTATGGCCGTGCGCCGGAGCCTGTGGAGGATACGGCAGTCGGGGCTTGCTGCGAGCATCAAGCGTTGCACTTTCGATACTTTCAAGGCGGGTACAGACTGGCAGCGACGCATGAAGGATAGGGCGTTAGAATACTGCGCCGTAGGCGCGCAGACTGGGGCATGGCTATTCATCGGCGGAGCGGTAGGATGTGGGAAAACACATATTTGCACAGCGGTTGCGGGGCGGTTGATGATGGAAAAGCACATGAGCCTGTACTACATGACGTGGCCCAGCGAAAGTGCCCGCCTGAAAGCGATTATCAACGATGATGCGGAATATGCAGAGGCGATTGGACGCATTAAGAACGTGGAAGCGCTATATGTCGACGATTTCTTCAAGCCTGTAAAAGACCGAGACGGCATATCGCAACCCCCAACCGGGCCTGACGTGCGGCTGGCGTATGAAATTCTGAATTACAGATATGTCAACCGTATGCCGACGCTGATCAGTTCTGAAAGGTATCTGTCCGAGTTGGAGGACATCGACATGGCGACATCATCGCGCATCTCTGAGCGAGCAAGGGGATACAGTCTGACGATTGGTCGGGATCGGGACAAAAACTACCGTCTGACCGGCGATCTCTAACGACTTTGAAACAGCACAAAGGAGGGAAAGGCTTGAATACCGAGAGGATTCCCACTGAATCCGCCGAACAGCAATGGCTTTTCAAATGGGCTGCCTACGAAAGCAGCACGCATCCCGAACTAGGCCTGATGTACCATATCCCCAACGAAGGGCAGCGCTCACGCGCGACAGGTGGAAGGATGCGCGCCGAGGGATTAAAAAAGGGCGTGCCGGACATCTGCCTCCCGGTTGCCCGCATGGGCTTTCATGGCCTGTATATCGAACTCAAACGAATCAAGCACGGCAGAGCGACCGAAGAACAGCGCACATGGTTGAGGAAGCTGACGGCAGAGGGGTATCTAGCCTGCATCTGTCACGGCTGGCGGGCTGCGGCGAGGGTCATTACGGATTACCTGAATGGAAAACCGACAGCGGAGACACGGACATGATTCTTTATCATTTTTGCGCGGAAAGACACGTCAGGAAGATTCTGCGTCAGGGAATCGCAATCGGCGGCGTAATGGAGCCAACCGATTCAGGATTTCTGGTTCACAGCGGATGGATGTGGTTGACGCTGGACCCGGACCCGAAGCAACAAAGCTGGGCGACAAACTACACGATTCCTTACAGCCGCACAGCGTGGCGGCTGACAGTGGAAATTCCGAAAGATTCGGAAGACAGGATTTTCGACCGTGAAAAAATTGTCCAACTGTATCCGAAGGCGGATTGTCTGTTCAAGAGATGGGCAGGTTCGGAAAACTGGCGCGTATATCACGGAATCATACCGAAAGAGTGGATTGTCGCGGCTGACAGGCAGGAACCCTACGCATAGCAGAAGGCGAGCGGCAAAAGGAAGATGAATCAATGAACACATGCAATCTCATCGGCAGGCTGACCGCCGACCCGGAGGTCAGGACAGTTTTAGGCGAACAGACGGTATGTAACTTCACGCTGGCCGTCAACCGGCGCTACAAGGACAAAAACGGCAACCGGCAGGCAGACTTTTTGCGCTGCGTGGCGTGGAACAGGACGGCGGAAATGATATCCCGCTATCTCGCCAAGGGCGACCAGTGCGGCGTGTTCGGCAGCATCCAGAGCCGAACCTATACCGCGCAGGACGGCAGCACGCGCTATGTGACGGAAATCGCCGTAGAAGCCGTGACGTTATGTGGATCGAGACGCGGAGACACTCCCGGAGGTGAGACTTCCGCCCGAGGGAACCGGCAAAATCAACGCGACGCCACTTCACCAGAAGAAAGCGGTGCTAATGGCGGATTCGAGGATTACAACGACGAATTGCCGTTCTAATGCAGGAGGATGAAAAAATGGCACACAACGATATTTCGCACAACCGGCGCTGCCGGTCCTGCAAATACTGCTGGGCGCGAAGCGCCTGCGGCTCCATAGGCGACGCGATCTGCGATTATCTGGAGCTAACCGGGAAAATCCGTCCCTGCCCCGCCGGTTTGGATTGTACCGTATATGAACCGCGCGAGAAAAAGAAGGGCAGAGCGGCCCGAAGAAAAGCAAAGCTCGGGGGAGGCAAGGCATGATGACAAACTTAGACGCACTGGCGGCTGAAATCCATGAAAACGCCGTGGCACACGGCTTTTGGGAGGCACACGACGCCGAAGAAATCGCTTTTGAAATGCTGCACTGTGAAATTTGCGAGGCAATCCAGGCTGACCGGGAGGGGCAGGCGGGCGTGTGGCATAAAACGCTCGCGTCCGGGCAAAGGAAGCCTGAGGGAACCATTGTTGAATTGGCAGACTTCGCAATCCGTCTGCTGGACTATGCAGCGTGGGCAGGAATCCCACTGCAAGAGCCTACGCAATGTCTGTATTCATGCCCGAAGGAACTGTACAAGCTGGCGCTTCTGCTCCATGATATGATCTGTTCGCTTTATATGCTCACGCATACATTGCGTAACAATGCAGTACTCCGGCAGCAAAGCGCGATCATCCTTCGGGCGCTGGTGATGGTCGAGGAATATGCTGCGTCGCATGGCTATGATTTTGAGCAAATCATGCGCATGAAAATGGAATACAACCGGACGCGCCCGCGCCTGCATGGAAAGAGGTATTGAACAATGGCGAAGAAGCGTTACCATGGCGGGGTCAGGCCCATGACCAGCCGCCCGAGGAACCTGACGAAGCAGGAGAAGATCGACGCGCTGCTCAAGAACGGGATTACACCCAAAGACCTTGAAAAAGCGTGGAACGACGGCGTTGCGGCCGCAAACCGCACCATGGGCGATTTTTACATCCGCACATGTTATGCTGCCGCTGCTTTGGCTGCTCACAGGGAATTTGGCTTTGGCGCGGCCCGCGTGCGGAAACTGCTGGCGGCAATCGACCGGATCGTGCTGGAAGAATTGACGTCCGGCGAGGCAATCGACAAGGTTTTCGCGGAAATCGGCCTGCGGCTTGAGTTTGACGACCCCTTCGAGAGAATTACAGAGGTATCGGCGGGCCAATGACACGTACAGGAGGCGACAACGATGACAGAGCATGAAGCTGCGGTTGTCACATGCTATACCGGGTATCTAATCGGGGATTTTGCAAAAGCGCATGAATACGCCGAGAACGTAATGAGGCGGCCAGTACATACGCATGAATTTGGCGACAGGGCATTTGTACAGGAATTGCAGGAACGATGCAGGCCGGACTTTATAGCGTTGCCGGTAGACGCCGAACCCGTGCGGCATGGAGAGTGGATACTTAACCCGTGCAACATCTACAATGATGCGACGTGGGTATGCTCGGTGTGCGGGAAAGAGTGGGTGCTGCTTGACGGTACTCCGCATGACAATCAAATGGACTACTGTTCCCACTGCGGCGCTCGAATGGATGGAGGAACGGACAATGACTAGAATTGAAATAGCCGGACACGATTTCTGGCGCATCTTAAGGGCCTGCGCAAAAGCTTGCGACAAATCGAACTTTCGGAGCGTTTTACGTTACATAGAACTATGCGCGGACGGCACAGAGTGTATCGCAACATCACTTGACGGCTTCATCATGCAGCAGATAAGGGTACGGTGCAATGGCAGCGGAACCGTGCTTATCCCATGTGGTATCCAACCGCCCAAGTGCAAAAACGTAGTCATCGAAGATGTGTACAGCCTCAAAATCACATATCTCGGCTTTGACGGCAAGCTGATTTATGCGCATGAATTTCCGCGTTGCAATGACAGCTATTTCGACTGGGGCAAAATCGTTGAAACCGGCAGCGAGGAACATACGATCTATTGCAATGCACTCAATTTACGCAAAGCACTGGATGCAGCCGGATATGCAGAAGATCAGATTATCAGCATCAATATTCCTGAGGATAAACTAAAACCAATCAGAATTGCATCAATGGACATGCAAATGCTCGTTCTGCCGGCTCGCATTGGGAGTGAGCGCGACGAGGCTTCCAGAAAATTCAGAAATTGGCATAAGCAGGGAGAACGTACATGAAAGCATCCAAGGCGGAAGCGATGCGCAGATACTACGGCAGCAAGGCGGAGTTTTGCAGGAATTGCCGTCATCTGCTCAGGAATGAATACAACGGGCGGAACTATTACAAGTGCCGCGCTTATGGGGACAGCAATTCCGAGGGAACGGACTGGCGATTATCATGGCAAGCATGCGGATTGTTTGACCGGAAACTTCCCGAAGTCTATACGCCGCTTGTGGAAGTCTTGAAGCGCACCACAACACGCGAGGCGGAGAAGCCCATAGAAGGGCAGATGCGAATGGAGGAATTTCTTTGAAGTCCACCAACGCCCGACCGGGCCGGGAACCGCCCTGTCCTTGCCGAGACTGTGATCGGCGCAGCGTGAATTGTCACGCTGGATGCAATATGTATGCAGACTGGAGCGCCGAACACCAATGGCAGCTGGAAGAACGCCGAAAGCGGCGACGTGGCGAGGATGATGCAGATGCGGTGCTGATTCGCACTTCTGCGCGGATCAGAAAGTTTATGCGATGACCGATGTAAGGGCGAAGGTTTGCGCCCGAGGGACAGAAAACGGAGAAAAGTATGGCAGAGAGTTATACATACCGAGGATATACCATTCAGCCTATGGCGCTTCCCACACTCGCAGCCCAAAGCCTTGGGTGGAATATCTACGATGGGGAATCACTGGTCAAGGCAGTTTTCGCCTCGCTGGACATGGCAAAGCACTATATTGACGTGGTACTGGTTGGGAGGGATACACATTGAACCGGGATGGCCTGTACATGATGCGCAAGAGCATCCGGGAACGGGAACAGTTGCGGGAAATGGTCGCAGAACTGGAAAACGCGCGGATTTCGCCGCGTGCGGCGGCATACGGCGGGGATCGGGTGCAATCCTCGCCGAAAGGGGACATCCAGCCGGATGTTATCCAGCGCATAGACGACCTACTCCAGCGCTACAACGCCAAGCTCAGGGAATCGCTGGAAGCGGTGGCGGAGTTTGAGCGCGCGGCGGAATGTCTCAGCGAACAGGAACGGGAAATCCTGCGGATGTATTTCATACAGGGGCGGACATGGGAAGAAATCTGTGTGGGAAAGCATATCAGTTGGGGACGGGTAATGAAGATACGCCGCGATGCGCTGGATATACTTTGTGGGAAACAAGGAGGGCAGTGAATAACCATGGAGGACGGTGAACGAAAGCTGTATCGGACGATTTACGTCGATCCGCCTTGGCCGGAAAGGGGCGGCGGAAAAATCCGGCGCGGAGCAAATCGCCATTATCCGCTTATGAGCATATCAGAGATTAAGGCCCTGCCCGTCGCAGACCTGGCCGACCCCGACGGTTGCCACTTGTATTTGTGGACGACAAACAATTACCTTCGGGACGCTTTGGAGGTTGTCAAGGCATGGGACTTCACATACATAACCCTGATTACATGGTTGAAAGACCGGCAGGGGCTTGGGCAGTATTACAGGGGAATCACGGAGCATTGCATCTTTGCTACGACTGCAAAACGTCTGCCTTACAAGCTGCTGGAAGGGAAGCGGGCGCAGGGCATTACAGGATTTTACGCACCAAAGAAAGAGCACAGTGCAAAACCCGAGGAAATGCGGCGGATGATTGAAACGGTATCCTACGCCCCGAGAATTGAGCTATTTGCCCGAGGGAAGATAGACGGCTGGGATGTGTGGGGAAACGAGGCGGAAGAAGCAACGTGTATTGAAACGCTTCGGGAATTCTTCAGGCCGGGAAAATCTTCGGGGGGGGGTAAAAAATGAATTGTTAATTTTCTGCGCGTGTATAGAAAGTATACCCTCTTTCATGCTATCATGGCATTGTGGTTTTTTCGGTAACGCTTCAAGACCACAAAAGCCCCCGGAACATCGCTGCGCCGGGGGCTTGCTTTATGGATTATCGCCGGTAGTCTCGGGATTCAAACCGCGCGCGGCGGTTTTCGGCCTGCTTGCGCTGTACCTTCTGGAACGCCGTCACGCGCTTTTCGCGCGGCGGCTTGACGTGGTTGTGGATATGAACGTCAACGCGGGGCCTGCTGCGTTTAGGCAGTTTCAGCTTTGCGGCCATGATCTGGACGGCGGCGTACACGGCCAGAAACGCCACGGCAAGGCCGATGATGATTGCTTTCGTCATGGGGATGACCTCCCTTGCGGTTTCATTGTACCCGCCGTGACAGGCGCTGTCAAGGCGGGCCGCGTTCAGAAGTGGAAATTGCGTGCGAAATACATCACGGGGTACAATTCGTTTTCCAGTTGGGAAAGGAAACCGGCGAGGGCGTTATACTGGCCTATGCGGTCCCAGAAGATTTCCAGATGGGCGGCATAGCGCTTCGCCCATTCTTCGCAGCTTTCGGCCTGCCGGATCAAATCCGCTGCGTCGATCCGCCTTTCGCCTTTGCGGACAAGGCGGATTTCAAAGCGCCGGGGGTTCGTCGAGGTTCCGCCCATTTTGTTGAACGACACATATTTGTCGCCGTTGGACGCGGCGTAATAATGGACGCGCCACGCCGGGAAAAGCCCTTGGATTTTCTCTTGCAGCTTGCAGGATACGAAAGTCCCGTCGAAAGCCGCCGCCAGCTTGCGGGCCGTTTTCGCGCTTTCGGCGTGCATTGCCTGCGTGGTTGCCGCGCTTGCATAGGCTTCCTGCGCGGTCGCGGTTGATATGTGACGGATCATGGGAAACGCTCCTTTTTGTGAATTTGCGGCTATCCGCGACGCCCTTCCGGGCGTTTCGGGCCGGGAGCCACCCGGCCCATCATCAGGCGGATTCAAAACTGCATGGCAACCTGCCCGGAGACGGGACGACGCTTGCGGGGTGCAGCCGCCTTGCGTTTGCTGGGCTTGGGCCGCTCGCCCTCGGCCAACATCTGCGGGGCTTTATGTTCGGCCTTGCCGACGAGACGGGAAGAACCGTATTTGTCCTTGATTTCGTCGAGGCTCTTTTTGCTCCCGCGTTCCACGGCGGCCCATTCGGGACGCCAGTACCACGCCAGCTTTTTGCAGGCCCATTTGTAACCCGCCGCCTTGAGCGCGGCGCGGTGCTTGTAGGTGTCGCCCGTCACCCAGAGCCACGCGCCCACGAGGTCGATCTCGATCCCGTCCAGAGCGACGATCTTCGACAGCGCGGCGACAAACTCAAGCGGCACTTCCTTTGCGGCGTTCTCGCGGTCGCGCCCTTCGCCGTTGCGGGCGATCCGCTTCACGGCTTCGGCATACTGGGCGTTAATTGCCTGCATGGTGGCGGTATCGCCGCCGACGTCCGGGTGGTTGATCTTCACAAGGCGCTTGTACTCGGCCTTGACTTCGGAGAGGGTACGGAGATTGTCAAAATAACGCTTCATGGTTTTGCTCCTTTCGCATGTCGTGGGGTTGATTTTTTCCCGCGTCTGTGGTACGATGGAGCAGGGCTTGCAGGGAAACCCTGCTCCGCTTTCCCACCCTCGAACAGCGTTGCAGCGCTTATGTTCGGGGGTTTCGTCGTGTTAGCCCTTCTGGGCCAACTGATTCTCAAGCTCCGTAATCTGGCGCTTGAGGGCTTCGATCTCGATCTTCTGGCGCTCGCTTTCGCGGGCCAGCCGTTCGATGATCTCGCCGGCGTTCGGCATCTTCATGCTCCTTTCCACCCCCTGCGGTTTTGTTCGGCGGGGCTGTCGGCTTGCCGTGTCCCGCCGACGGCCAAAGCATAGCAGGGTTTCCCGGCCAGCGTCAAACGCCCTGCAAGGGCAATTCCTGCGGGGTGTTGCACAAGCGGCGGCTGACCTTTGCGCGTATATATAAAAAGCGAAAATTTGCGGCCACAGTGAAGCAGGCCGCATTTTTTGTGCAGTTGTCACAAAGTTTTGCACCGGGCAAAATTCGCGTTCTTTCTACTAAGCGCGCGCGACGTTGGGTTTTCGTGCGGTTCATGGGCTGTCGTTCGCACCGGTTCCACAGGGATATACAGGGCTTGCACATCGGGGAATACATCAAGGTCAACACATAGCCATAGCGATCCATAAAGCCATAGTAATCCATAGAGATATATTTATTTATATTGCTTTTGATATACAAAGGCGGTACGCGGCATGAGTAAAGCACTCGCACAATATATCCGCGATCTTGAAGGGCAGGGCAGGCTGTACAGGTTCTACAAGTCCAAGGCCTGGAAGTTGCTTCGCCAACAGGTGCTTGAAGAAAATCATTTTGAGTGTGCGAGGTGTGCCAGCGTTGGCAGGTACACCAAAGCGACCATGGTTCATCACGTTAACGAAGTGAAGCACAGACCAGACCTTGCACTGTCCAGATACTTCACGGACGAACACGGCGAAGTCAAACCTAACCTTCTTCCCCTTTGCGATGCTTGCCACGAACGGGAACACAAACGTTTTGCCATCGGCGGGGCGACGGATTTCTTCCACCAAACGCGCGCGTGCGCGTTCAAGAATGAGGAACGCTGGTGATGCGAAGCGTCCCCCCACCCCCCTATGCCCTCCGAACGGGGGAACATGGCAACGGCGAGGGGGCCATGACAAGACGGAAAATCCGCCTTTTATCGAATAGCGAAAAAGCGATTTCTTCTTATAGATGGGTCAAGGAAAAGGCTGAATTTTAGGAATTTCAAAAAATGGAGATGATTCTATGGGACGCCCCCGCGAGCCTACCGATACGATCAAGGCAAAAGGACGGACGCACATGGGAAAAGCAACAGAGGAACGGCGGCGGGCGGAAGAATTGAAAGTACCGTTTACGGATATTCACGCCCCGGAATATCTGAGCGCGAAGCAGAAAGAGCGCTTCGACTATTACGCAAAAATGCTGCTGGCGCTGCGCATCTTCACAGAATTGGATGTGGATTGTCTGGGGCGTTACATCCTTGCGCACGATCTATACCTTGATTATACAAAGGTACTTCGCTCCATGTTGCCATACAGCGACCCGGATGAGATCGCAAGGGTACAAAACATGCAAGACAAGGCATTCAAGCAAGCGCAAATGGCGGCGCGGGACTTGGGCATGACCATCACCTCCCGATGTAAGATCATCGTCCCACCGCCCCCGGACGATGGGGATGATGATCTGTGATCATTCCGCGCGAGATACAGGACTATCTTGATCTCGTCTACTCTGGCAACGTGCCGGTCTGCCGCGAACAAACCCTGTTGGCCAATATGTTGGAGCGCATTTTCCAGACGGAATCTTTAAAAATCGACCATGTGCGGCTGGAAACCTACATGCGGTATCAGGGGTATTTCCCGTTTGAACTGTTCCCGTGGCAGAAATTTGTATTCGCGCTGCATAACTGCGTGTTCCGCAGGGATGGGCATCCGCGTTGGCCGGATTTATTCATCCTCTGCGGACGCGGCGCGGGTAAAAACGGGTATCTCTCCTTCGAGGGCTTCTGCCTGCTGACGCCAACCAACGGGGTTTCCTATTATGATGTGGACATCTGCGCCACCTCCGAGGAACAGGCCAAGACGTCCTTTGATGAACTTTATAATATCCTCGAAAACCCGGCGTTCGCCAAGCGGTTCTCCGCAAATTTCCGTTGGAACCGCACGGAGATACAAAACCGCAAGACGCTATCCAAAATCAAATACCGCACCAACAACGCCAAGGGCAAGGACGGCTTGCGCTCCGGCGCTGTTTTTTTCGACGAGGTACACGCTTATACTGACTGGGCAAACATCAATGTGTTTACGACTGGTTTGGGCAAAAAGCCGCATCCCCGGCGCACCTATGTTACCACGAACGGCGATGTGCGCGACGGTGTGCTGGATCAGATGATCCTCAAAGCGGAAAGCATTTTGTCTGGGGCGGAGCCGGATGCGGGCTTTTTGCCGTTTATCTGCAAGCTGGATGACCGCAAAGAAGTGCACGACCCGGAGATGTGGGTCAAGGCGAATCCATCCCTTCCATATTTTCCGACGTTGCGCGAGGAGATTGCGCGGGAATACCACGACTACGCCCGCGATCCCGTCACCAACAGCGCGTTTATGACGAAGCGCATGAACATCCCTATGGGGAACGCGGATCGGGAAGTCACGAGTTGGGAGAACATCCTCAAAACCAACCGCGAAATCCCAGACCTGCGAGGCGCGCCATGCGTCTGCGGCATCGACTTTGCCAAGACTACTGACTTCATTGCAGCATTTCTTCTCTTCAAAAGAGGCGAGACATATTACGGTATCCACCATTCTTGGTTTTGCACCCGATCCAAGGACAGGGAACGCATTAAATTGCCACTGTCCGAGATGGCGCAGCGCGGTTTATTGACCATCGTGGACGACGTTGAAGTGCATCCTGCAATGGTCGCGCGCTGGATCGAGGAACAGGGCCGAGACTATGATGTTCTCAAAGTTGCCATAGACAATTACCGATATGCTCTGATGTCGCGCGAACTTCGAGAAATCGGTTTTGATGCCAAGGAGAAGAAAGTATGGCTTGTGCGTCCATCGGATGTCATGCGGGTACAACCAAAGATTGAATCGGTATTCGCCACCGGGAATATTATCTGGGGCAACGACCCAATGATGCGCTGGTACACCAACAACGCCAAACTTGAACCCGCGCCTAATAACAACTTCAAATACGGAAAAATAGAGCCAAAGAGCCGGAAGACAGATGGCTTCATGGCGTTTGTCGCAGCAATGGCAATAGAGGAAGAAATCCCGGAAGAACAGGAAGTGGTGTTCTTTGAGCCGATCCTTTTCTAGCCCGGTACGGCACGACAAGGCAGGTGGAATTCATGGCGGATAATTGGCTGATTGAACAGAGGATCGACTTGCGGCGCGGGGTGCAGGCCCCGCAAGTATGGCCGCATGCGCTGATGTTGTGCGGTGATAATAACGCCCATACATGGCGGGTGATCGTCCTCGATGGCGGCGAGCCAGCACAGATCACTGGCAACATCACTGGCTACTTCGTGCGCGCAGACGGCAATACCGTCGTTGTGACCGGCGAACTGTCAGGACATATCGCGTCCGTCACGCTGGCGCAAGCGTGCTATGCAATAGAGGGCGATTTGCGGGCTGTCATGCGCCTTAAAGTCGGTGAGAGTACAATCACACTTTCGGCGCTCATTCTCCATGTGCGCAGTGAGATTTCGGACAGCATCATCGACCCCGGCGAGGTCATCCCCAGCCTTGATGATCTCCTTGCCCAGATTGACGCTTGCGAAGAAGCCACCGACGCTGCAAATGACGCTGCTGACGCGGCGAATCAGGCCGCACAGTCAGTGTCTGCGGTCGAATCCGACGTAGAGACTGCCGAAGCCGCGCGTGTGACGGCAGAGCAAGGGCGGGTCGCCGCGGAACAGGCGCGCGCCGCTGCTGAGGCCGAGCGCGTGGCAAACGAGGCTGAGCGTCAGCAACAGCTTACGAACGCGATCAACGCCGCCGAGGCCGACGCTGACAGGGCCGAGGCTGCCGCTGACGCTGCGGAAACGCTCATTGCCATGCCGCCGTTGTTCTCAGACACGCCGCCTACGGACGAACCCACATTGAACAAATTGTGGGTTGACACCGGTGTATCCCCTACCATGATGCGGCGCTGGCGCGGGGCGGATGTGACTACGGAGCGGGAGTATGAGGCAACGTATGCGGGTGTCGGAAAGAATCTGTATGATGTGAATGATAAAGCGACGTTTAGCGACGGCGTGACGGTCGATGCAGATGGCTGGATCACTGTCACGGCGGACAACAGCGGTGGTAACAATACGCTATTCCGCAACATATTCACTCGTCCTTCGGCAGCCTTGAAACCTGATAGAGAGTATGCGATTGTGTGCGAAATTGCATCAACGTCTATTTCGGTCGATAATGCAAATCTCTGTTTGTTAAATGGCACAGTGAGCCAGTTTGTAACGACCAAATGGCTTGCGAACCTAAACGCTGGCACACAGGTCTACGTTGTCAAGACAAAGGCGGATTTCAGCGATTGCGAATCCATGCTTCGAACGTATGCACAGTATAACGCTGGCGCATCCGGCACGATCAAATTCCGCATTTCTGTGTTGGAGGACACGTCTATAACCGCAGAAACGTTTGAATATGAACCCTACCAAGACATCCCCTTCCTTGCCCTCGACAACGCGCAGGGACAGATCGAGAACGTGACCGTGGAGGCGGGGTGCCGGGCGAAGCAGGCGGGGACGGGCGAGCCGTCACCGGAGAACATCCGCGCAATCACCGGTCGCGATAGCGTGGAGATCGTGGCGTGCGGGAAGAATCTAGTGCCAATTCGCACGACAGACGATACATTGACAGGCATCAGCTATCACAGTAACGGCGACGGATCGTATACAGTAAACGGTACATCTACTGGGAACGCTGCATACATACTGTTGCAAACAGTCATCCCTCCGGGAAATTATGTGCTGTCTGGTGGGAGCAACAATGTAAATGTACATGTCGCTGAATTTAATGCGGACGGCACATGGGTATCATCGATCGCAATGTCAGTAAATGGAAATGCAGCGGCAGTAACCATACAACCGCTCCCCGCTGGCCATTATCACCGTATAAACATTGGCGTCGATCTAGGTTTGCAGGCAAGCAGCGTGACTGTATATCCGCAGTTGGAGGCGGGCGACACCGCCACAGCATTTGAACCCTACCGCTCCATGGGCGGCGGAACGGTAACGCCAACGGAACCGCTCTACGGCCTGCCGGGGGCGGAGGACACGGTAGAGGTATCCGTGGACGGCGACGTGCTCGTGACAAGGCGGACGGCGGTAAAGACACTGGATGGAACGGAAAATTGGTGGCGCAATGCTGGTTGGGCCATTCCTGGCGGAGCAAGCGTTACAAACATCCTTTTAAACGCAAAGCCGGTTAGCGGAACTCTGCAAATAGGAAATCTTCAATGCAGCCATCTAATGGTCGCAAGCGCAAATTCTGCCGTGAACATGAATGGAAGTTTAAACAAAGTTGGACTCGGACAGGGTACGGAATTATTCATCAACGTAGAAGGCTGCGATACAGTAAGTTCACTTAAAAGCTACCTCGCCGATCAGTACGCAGCGGGGACGCCTGTAACGATCGTCTACGAGCTTGCCGCGCCGACTACGGAGACACCAGCGGATGTTGACCCCATTGAGCCGCAGGCGGGACAACTTAATATCTCTACCGACGCCGATGCCCTGAGCGCAACAGTACATGGCTCCGGCTGGGACACCATCAGCGACCAGACAGGACTACTTGCTACCATAGCGCAGCTTACCGCGCGCGTCACAGCACTGGAACAAGCGGCAGTAAATTCGATTGGAGGTTAACACCATGTTTGATGTAATCAAATCGGTAATTGAGCGGGGGCTTTTCCGTGTGAACGACATATCCTCAAAGATTGACACGTTGTGGGCCGAATCCAAACTCACGGACGACCAACGCGAGGAACTCTATTCACTCATTGTTTCGCATCTCAACCCGGCCAACGAATACCCGGATTTGGAGGTGCGCCTCGCCAGACTGGAAGCGCGCATCTCCCAGATAGAAGCGCGCGTGGCTGCCATCGAAGATAAGCCTGTTGTCGATGATGACGATGATGAACCGTCTACCCCGACCTTGCCGGATGGTGTTGAGGTTTGGGAACCATGGGACGGGATCAGTAAGAAATATCAATTTGGGGCAATCGTTTTTCATGGTGGGGTCTACTACAAGGACGTTCTTGTCGGCCAGCAGAACGTGTGGGAGCCGGGCAGCCCCGGTATTGATGAACGTTACTGGGTCATCGTCAGCGAAGATGAGGTAATAGGTAGCAGTGGGCAGACTGGCGAAGAACAGTCTGCCACGCCCGAATCCTCCACCGGCGATGAAACCGGTAGCGAGGTGTAGGCATGAACTGGCTGCACCTCATCTGGATCGTGCCTGTCGCATTTACGGCAGGCTTTATCTTTGCCGCGCTGCTGCGCGGAAACGACCGATGAAAGGATGAAAGAACTATGGCAGTTATCATTGGCAGCGCGCGTATCGACGAGAACGGCAAGGCTCACGGCGGCGCGGCTGGCGATCAGACGGGAAAGGAAGTCTCCACACAGGCTTGGTATGACAGGGACTGGCGTGTGTTGCGCCCAAAAGACCCTGCAAAGGCGAAGAAGATTGCAAAAGGTATGCAATCCGCCTGCGACAATGCCAACATCGGCTACGACCAGTATCAACGGCAGACGCTGTATAATCTGGTCAAGCCGTTGGACTACGACCCCGCAAAAGCAAACAAGAAGTGCGAAACAGACTGTTCGGCGCTGGTGCGCGTGTGCTGCTGCTATGGCGGCATTATGGTCGGAGACTTCAACACCGAATCCGAAGCCCGCGTGCTTATGGCAACGGGCGAATTTGTGGAGTTGACCGGCAGCAAGTATACGTCGCAGAGCGACTATCTTGGCATCGGTGACATCCTCGTGACCCGCCAAAAGGGTCATACTGTCGTCGTGTTGAGCAACGGGCCGAAGTACGACGGCGCGCTCACGCCGGAGCCTAGGAAACTGGGCGAACGCATCCTGCGCGAAGGAGATGAGGGCGAGGACGTCGAGGAAATGCAACAGCGCCTTGATTGGATCGGCTTCCATCCCGGCGAGATCGACGGTATCTTCGGCGCAAAGACCAAGATGGCGGTGAAGGATTTGCAAACCCGCGCGGGCATTGAGGTGGACGGTGAGTTCGGCCCAGACAGCTACAAGGCACTTGTGGCGTTTGAGGCGGGTGTTCCTGACGGCCCTACCACGACCGGGGACGTACTTATTTCCGGCGGCAACGCCTTTATTCGCAAAGGCCCCGGAAAGGAATATCCCTTGATTGATGCAGAGAAGAACGTCGCCAAGAGTGGCGAACGGTTTGTCCATGCCAATCCTGACGGCTGGGTGCCCGTGCTGGTCGATGGCGAAATCGGCTGGGTAAGCGGCAAATATGCAAAGGTGGAGGGATGACAATGAGCGAGACGATTGTTGTCGCACTGATTACCGGCGGCTTATCCCTTCTTGGCTCCATCATTGCGCAGCGCCGCCAAACCAGCCTCACCCTCTATCGGATCGACGAACTGGAAGCCAAGGTATCCAAGCACAACAACCTAATCGAACGCACATATAAGCTCGAAGGGCGGATGCAGGAGGCCGAACACGATATAAGGGACATCAAGAATAAAGGCGTGCAGTAAACGGCGCGCTTCGCGCTGTTTGGATTGAGGTGGTCAAAGTGGGATAAAGCTGAAACTGCTGGACTTTTTGGGGCGAAAGGTAGATCAGGCTTCGGCGGATACGGTAGTCAGCGAGTATGCGGCGCAGGCGTATTTTCGGGAATTGGCACTCTATATCGCCATTTCCTACATCGCAAACACGTTGAGCAAATGCGAGTGCAAGGTCTATGAGAAGAATAAAGAAGTCCATAACGAACTGTATTATGCGCTGAACATCTCCCCGAATCCCAACATGTCGTCCAGCCAATTTTGGAACCGCGTCGTAAACGACTACTTCCGTAAAGGTGAAGCGCTGGTTGTGCCGTATCGAGATCGGCTGTATGTTGCCGACGGATACCAGATCGAAGAACGCGCCATGCACGAAAACCTGTTCCACAACATATCCATAGAAAAAGTGGATATAGGGCGTTCCTACCGCGCAAGCGATGTGTTTTATTTCCGTCTGGATTATGTGCCTGCCAAAGCGCTGATCGACGGCGCGTCCAACGCCTACACAGAATTGTTGGCGGCAGCCATGAAAGCCTACAAACGCGACAAAGGGCGCAAGTACAAGCTGGCCATGGAAAACACCAAGGCGGGCGACAAGGAGTTCAATGCGCTTTTTGAAAGCACGATCCGCAGGCAGCTTCAAACCTTCATGGAACACGATAACGCGGTCTACCCGGAGTTTAAGGGCTATACGCTGACGGACGTATCCCCCAACAATTCCTTCCACGCCAACGCTACCGGCGAGGACATCTTTGGATTGCGCAAGGAGATATTCGACATCACGGCGCAGGCGCTTAAAATCCCCAGCGCCATGATGTACGGGAACCTGACGTCGATCCGGGATGTGATGAACGTCTATCTGACCATCTGCATCGACCCGCTGGCGGATATGTTCAGCGAGGAGTTGACCCGCAAACAGTTCGACTTTGCCAGCTGGGGAGCCGGGAATTACGTCTCCGTAGACACGTCGAAGATTTCCCATCTGGACATCCTTGAAGTGGCCGAGCACGCGGAAAAACTGGTGTCGTGCGGCGTGGCGCAGATCGACGAGGTGCGCGAGCGCATTGGCCTGCCGCGCTACAACGATGAGTTCGGCGCGGCGCGCTTCGTCACGCTCAATTACCGGACGGCAGAAACCGCGCTGACCGAGGCGCAAAATGTAGCGCCGTCCAAGACCAAAACGGCAGACGCCGGGGGAGGTGAAGAACCTTGAAATACTACACAATGGAATTGCAGCCGGGTGGAAAGGCGGCAGACGTGCTGATCTACGGGGACATCACGTCGTTGCGCTGGCTGAAATCCGACGTCAGCGGATACAGCTTTGCGGGCGACCTGCAAGCGCTGGGCGCGGTGGATGAAATCACTGTCCATATCAACAGCTATGGCGGCGAGGTCTCCGAGGGGTTTGCAATCTACAACATCCTGCGCAACCATCCGGCGCGGATCACGACCGTCTGCGACGGCTTTGCATGTTCCGCCGCTTCCGTCATCTTCATGGCCGGGGAGCGCCGCATCATGAATCCTGCATCCGCGTTGTGGATACACAACGTGCAGTCCTGTGAAAGCGGGGACGCACGCAAATTGCGCAAAGCGGCGGACGACGCCGAACTGCTGACCGAGGCGTCCAAGACCGCGTATACATCTGCCGGTCTGAATATCAGCGACGAAGAACTTTCGGCGATGATGGACGAAGAAACGTGGATCATGCCCGAGGACGCCCTTGCCATGGGCTTCGCTACGGAGATCGCTGCGCAGGAGGAAAGCGACCGGCCCACACAGAGCGCAAAACACGCCCTGTTCGGACTGCTTACAATGGCGCTGGAGAAGGACGGCGCTGAGGACGATGAAGCGGATGACCCGGACAAAGAAAAGCCCACCCCTGCAAATCCTGACGAAGACGATGGAGAATCTGGTGACGAAGGTACGCCCGAAGGGGAACCCGATACGGGCGACGATGCGGATAACCCCGACCATGAGGACGATGATCCCGACCGTGAAGATGACGATCCCGACCCGGATACAACCGACCCCCAACAAAAAGCCAACCAGCAATGGTACGGCTTTTTTAATGCCCTGATGAATCTCAAGGAGGATAAGGAACAATGATCAAGTTTGCCAATGAAAAGGCTGCGGCCAAGGCGATCACCGAGGCCATGCGCAGCGGCGACGAAGCGAAAATCCAGTCCGCGTGGGAGAATTTCCACCAGTCCATTACTGACCAGATCCGCGCCGACTTTGAGGCGGTGCAGCAGTCGAACGACGCCGCTGTGCTCGCCCAGCGCGGCTACCGCGCGCTCACTTCCCGCGAAACGAACTGGTACACCAAGGTCATCGACGCCCTCAAAACCAACAGCCCCAAGCAGGCGTTTGCCGACATCATCGGCAACGAGGACGCCGAGGGTATGATGCCGGAAACGATCATCGAGGACGTCTACAAGGACTTGACGCAGGAATATCCCATCCTCAATGCGATCAACTTCCAGTACGTTTCTTACCTGACCAAGTGGGTTATGAATGACCACACCGTACAGAAAGCGGCCTGGGGCGCGATCAACGAGGAAATCGTCAAGGAGATTACCAGCGCGTTCAAGGTCGTAGACGTCAACCAGAGCAAGTTATCCGCCTATGCCGCCATTGAACGCGATATGCTCGACCTGGGGCCGACCTTCCTTGACGGCTATATCCGCACTGTGCTCAAAGAAGCTATGGCGGGCGGGCTGGAAGACGGCGTGATCAACGGCAACGGCCTCAACGCGCCCATCGGCATGACCAAGGACATCCACGACGGCGTATCGGTCAACCAGTCCACCGGCTATCCCGACAAGACTGCCAAGGCGGTAACGGAACTGAACGCGCAGACGTATGGCGAACTGCTGGCGGTGCTGGCAGAGACGGAGAACGGGCGTCCGCGCAAGTTTGACCGCGTGGGCCTCGCCGTCAACAACGCCACCTACTTCAGCAAGGTTCTCCCCGCGACCAAGGTACAGGGCATGGACGGCCAGTACGAATCCTTCCTGAACAGCATCTTTCCGACCGACATCTACATCTGCAACAGCGTCGCCGACGACAAGGCCGTGCTGTTCCTCCCCCATGAATACTATCTGTTCATGGGCGGCCCCCGGCAGGGCCAGATCGAGATTTCCGACGAGTACAAATTCCTGGAGGATATGCGCTACTTCAAGATCAAGCAGTACGGCGCAGGCCGGGCCTTCGACGATACATGCTGCATGGTGCTCGACATCTCTGATCTCCAGCCTGCCGTCGTGACGGTGAAGCAGCTTGTCGAAGACACTTCCGCAACAAGCGATGATTCAGAGGCAGCAGGGCCGACCGCGTAACGGAGATGACGCGCCATGGTCACGGATAAACTGACCGCACAGGTCAAGCGCAAGCTGAACATCACATGGGAAGATAGCGATACGGATGCGCGTGTGGCGGATATTGCAGCTTCCGCCGACGCGCATCTGCGTTACCTTCTGGGCCTCACTGACGCGGCTTTTACTTTTGATACGCCGGGCATAGAAAACATGCTCTTTTTGGCGCACTGCTTTTACGAGTGGAATCACGCGCTGGACGAGTTTGACGCCAATTATCGCCCGCTGATCATGCAGGCGCGCGCCAAATATGAGGCCAAGCAATGGGGTGAAGAAGATGGCGCTGAAAACGCTTCTACCTGAACAATGCTGCTACAACGACGGCGTTGCCACCGTGTACCGCGCGATAGAGCGCACAACGGAGTTTGGCGCGAAGTGCAACGTCACCAGCCTTGCCGATCTGATTCCCATTGTTAAGCTGGCCTTCGCCGAACAATCACGCCGCCAGCAGGATTTGGAATTTGCGGAGCAGCAGGGTTTCTCCCTGTCGCTAAAAATCAGGACGCGGCTTGTGGCTGGGGTGGATAACAAGTGTAAGTGCGTTATCGGAGGGTATCTGTACGACATCTCCTATCTGGACCGCACCCGCACGGAGATGTATCTTTACTTGGAAGGGGTAGGAGAGATTGCTGAAAGAAATCCATGACACGTTAAAAGCGCTGGATGAAAACGTTTACTACGGCGGCGTAGACGGCGTTGATAACAAAACCCCTCGACTGTGGAATTACATCGTATATCTGCGCCAGAATACGCGCCGAACAGGCGGGAATACCGGCTATACAGATCACATAACCGTGGCGGTGATCCATGAGGAATATATCCCCGAGGGCACCATCGAACGGGTGATCAATGCCATGGAAGCCCTGCCCGGCGTGCGATTGTCCAGCAATGACATCGAGTATACCTATACCCGCAAGCCCGGCACTGGCGTCATCGTGGAAATGGCGGAATTGGTATTCTCGTTCCCGAGAAAGCGGTGTGCAACGTGAGCAGGGTCATCTTTCGATGCGATGAAAACGAAGTCTTCGGGCGATTACAGGAAAAAATGGAGAACTTTCCGGGGTACTCCGGGCCAGTCATCGACAGTGTGCTGCATGGCGAGGGCGCAAAGCTGATCAGGGGCAACATCCACGACATATTGCCTGTGAGCGGCAGGACATGGAAGGGGAAGAAGCCCGCTGCCAAGGACGCCCAACCCTTTCGGCAAGAGGATGGCGAACTCTCCGTTACGACGCGAACCGTAAAAAACTACCACTACCTCTACTTTCCCGACGATGGTCACACGACGCTGCGACACGCGGGAAATCAACAATTCATGTACCGGGGCGCGGAAAACTCCGCATCCAGAATCATCGACCTGTGCGTAGAAAAACTTACGCAGGAATTGGAGGAATAGACATGGCCACTGTTACTGAGTATTCCAACTACGAAGTGCGGCAGATCGGCGTCAAGCCCAGCGGGGGAGAAGCGTACATCGTCGCCGATTGCGTGGGCACCTTTGAAGACGAAATGGAGGTCAAGGTCGTAACGAAGAACTGCCGGGGCGTCCCCCGGAAGGTCCGTCCGCGCGGCACGGGCAACGGCACGATTACGGCGTCGTTGCACATGCCGGTCGCCATTTACAAGGCCATGTACGCCCTGGAACGGGACGACCTCGAAGAAGGGGTGCTCGGCTATGGCGAGAACAACCTGCACCAGTCGTTTTCGCTGGTCGCGGACGTCCGCGATGAAGACAACAACCGGAAATTCCTTGCCTATCCGAACTGCATCATGCAGACGGGGCCGAATATGAACGTCGAAAACGGCGCGGATGAAGTGGCGGAAGCGGAAGTCGAAATCTCTGTTATGCCCGACGAGAACGGCTACGGCAAGTATGAAGCCTTTGAGGGCGAACTAACGGACGAAACCATCAAGTCTACATGGATGACGGACTTCACGCCGGAACTCGTTGCAAAGACAGGGACGGCGTAAAAGATGCCCAGTGCGGGCGGCTTGTGCCATATCACGCATAGGCCGCCTATTTATTTTGAAGGAGGCAACGCAATATGAAAGTCAGGGTATTGAAACCGTTCCGGGACAAGCATACAAACAAACCCCATCGCTCGGGAGAAACCTTTGAATGCGACGAGAGACGCATGAAGGAAATTCTCGCCGTCGGCCCGCTCATCGAAAAGGTTCCCAGCCCGGAAGAAGCTGCGACTAAGGATGTGGTCAAAGATCGTTTTGACAAGATGACGGCGAAGGAACTGCGCGTATATGCCGACACCAAGCACAAGCTGACGTTTGGATGCGACGTAAAGCGTGCGGAAATGATCGCCGTGCTGCGCAACCGCGAGAAGAACAACTGATACTGTGGAGGAAGCGTTTATGGAAAATACCATCATGCACTATGAAACTACGACCGGGGAGAAGATCGGGCTGACGATTACTTTCGCCCTGCTTTACAAAGTCAAGGGAGAGTACCCCGAGGCGTACAAGCGCTATAACGACGTAATGATGAACGGCATGAAGGACATCTTCGACGCTACGGCGATCCTTTATGCTGCCTATCTGTGCGCCAACGTCGAAAACACAGAGCGATTGCCCTACACACAATTCCTCGAAGTGCTGGGCGACGACATGACAGGCGTCATGCGGACAGCAGCGGCGCTCATGGGCCGCAAAAAAAAAGCGGCTTCCGCGACCCATTCTTAAAACGGGCCGGTAATGGCGAGGGGCGGCATATCAGGCCGCCCCGTTTTGTTTTGGAGGATATTGAGGACTACTACACGTTCTATGTGCTGATCCTGGGCGTGCCAGAGGCGATCTTCTGGCACAGGGATTTAGCCTTTGTGCTGAACGTAGCGGATAACAAGTCCGCATACGACCGCTGGCTGAACGCGGCCAGAGCAAAAGAGGAACGCAAGCTGAAATCAGGGAGGTGACGCGGGGTATGGCGAGCGCAAAAAACGAAGCGAAGATCAAGTTTACCGCTGAAACCACAGAATTTAATAAGGCGATCCAGTCCGCGAACGCCTACCTAAAGCAGCTTCGCAGCGAATTGCAGCTCAACGCCACGGAAATGAAAAATGGTGGGGATCAGACGGAAACACTCAAAGAAAAATTCCGTCTCCTCTCCGAGCAGTTTGATACGGCAGGACTAAAAGTGGAGGCCATGCGCGGCAAAGTCGCCGCTGCCGTGGCTATCTACGGGGAAGGTTCCAACGAAGTCGCCAAATGGCGCGCAGAACTGGCGAACGCTGAAAATGTACAGGAAAAGGTTCGCCAGCAGTTGGAGCAGTGCAGCGCCGAGATCACGCGCAACGTCACCGCCACGGGCAATGCCCAGAGTGCTTATGCCAAACTTTCATCCGAGATCGAGGAGCAGGAACGAGCGCTTAATGTTCTGAAAGAACTATATATAGAATCTGCGCTGCGATATGGGGAGAACTCCCGGCAGGCAGAGGGGCTTGCCGCGCAGATCGAAGCGCTGTCCGGGGAACTTCAAAACAACCGCAACAGCCTTGAAAATGCGCAGACTGCGGCAGATTCTTTCGACCGCACGCTGGACGAATCAGGCGATTCAGCGTCAGATTTCTCCGATGCGGTAAGCCTTCTCAAAGATCGTTTGGGCGATTTGGACAGCTTTGCCACAGGCCTTGTAAAAGGCGCTCTGCGGGAATTTGTTGACCTCGCAAAAGAGGCGGTCAGCGGTGTCGTAGACTCTGGAATAGAGTACGAGAACGCTTTTGCAGGCATCCGCAAAACCGTTGATATGTCGGCATATTCCGCAGAAGAAGCAGAGGCCAGATTTGATGCGCTATCAGACGGCCTCAAGGCCATGTCTGAGGAAATGCCCACAACAAGTGCAGAACTGGCCGCGTTCGGTGAGATTGGCGGGCAGATGGGCGTTGAACTAGGCGAATCCAATGAGATAATGCTTGGATTTATACGCACTGTCGCCGATCTTCAAGTCGCCACCAACATCGTCGGCGAAGAGGGCGCACAAAGTATGGCGCAATTTGCCGAAGTCACCGGCATGGCGCAATCCGAGTTTTCTAACTTTGGTTCGGCAATCGTCGATCTGGGCAATAATCTTCCGACGACCGAAGCCGACATCTTGGAGATGGCGACACGGCTGGCTGGTGCAGGCGCGCAGGCCGGTATGACCGAAGCGGAAATCCTCGGCCTTGCAGCTGGTTTGAGTAGTGTCGGCATGGCGGCAGAGGCGGGCGGCTCGGCGCTTTCTCGCGTAATCGCCTCTATGCAGGTCGCCACGAGTACATCCGACAAGCTGGATGCTGTTTTAGAGCAAAGCGGCATGACGCTGCGCGAGTTGGAGCTTCTTTCCGCCAACAATTCCTTTGAATTTAAGACGCTGGCACAGTCCTTGGGACTGAGCAGCACTGAACTGAATCGGCTCATTAAGTCCGGCACACAGCTGGAGGATTTCGCCACTGTTGCGGGCATGACCGGCGAAGAGTTTAAGAAAGCGTTCGAGGAAGATGCTGCGGGGGCGCTCGTGCAGTTCGTCCTTGGCTTGGCGGATACGAACGAGCTAGGAGAATCAGCAACTTCGACGTTACAGGAAATGGGCATCACCCAGCTTCGCGTGAGCGATACATTGCGCCGCGCATCCAACGCTGCGGGAACCATGACCGAGGCTCTTGAAATATCAACGACCGCTTGGGAAGAAAACACCGCCCTGACCCGCGAGGCTGAGACGTTCTATGGCACGACCGGCAATGAGATTGAAGCGCTGAAAAATACAATCCAAAATATCGGTATCGAGCTTTTCGAGCGTTTTTCCCCTTACATGAAGGAGGCTGTTGAGGCAACAAAGGGATGGCTGCAAACGGACGAAGCCAAAGAGGCCATTGATGAGATCGGCGATATTCTGGAAGGAATAGCCCAAGATGTATTGGCAAATCTGCCGGAGATCATTGAAACGGTCAAGTCAGCGGCAGAGGGCATCCCGACCGTTCTCAATTCTATCGCTACTGCCATTTCGTGGGTAGTCACGCATATTGACGAAATCGTTACAGGAATCAAAGCTGCTGTTGCTGCGTGGGCGCTCGTTAAGGCCACGCAGGTTATATCATCTATCGTCAATATCACTTCGGCAATCGGGGCCGTGGCGCTGGGAATCGCAGGAGTGACCACGGCGACTACGGCGCTGGGTGCAGCAATCAACTTTATCACTGGCCTTGGCGTCATCGGGATTATTACGGGCGTCGTTGTTGGCATCACAAAACTGGTTCAGTGGATCGGAGAATTGACCAATAATACAGCAGCCTGTAAAGAGGCGATCAGCGCCCATGTGCAGGGGCTTTCTTCATGGTCGGACGGTCTATCCGCATTGTCCCCTTCCATTGCAGATGTCAACACACTCACCTCATCCATGGGCAATACGATCTCTGACGTAGAAACGGAGATCAACGATGCTGAAACTGCAATTACAAATATCATCTCGCAGGCAACGGCAGAAAACCGCCAGCTTCGGCAGGACGAGATTGCCAGCATTGAGGCATACAATCAGCGCATTGCAGAGTTGGAGGAAGAAAGGCTGAACGTCTATCGAACTGGTATCCAGTTGCAGACGGACGTCATCCGCGCCGGGTTAAACAGCGGCCAGCAAATGACCGTTGAATCCATGCAGCAGTCGCTTGTCAACTTAAACGAAGCACTGTCACAGGCGGAAACTGCCGCGCAGGAGAGCTATAACACGCGCATCCAGCAGACGTATGCGTATCATCAGGAAAACGGTACGTTGAATACTGCGGCGTATGAGGCGGATTTGAACGCAGATGCGGCGTGGAGAGATCAGCAGCTTGCCCTTGCACAGCAGAGCTATGCCGAGGGCTATCAGCTTTTATTGCAGGCTGCCCAGCAGAATATCTCTGCCGATATGTCGATGTGGACGCAGATGTACGACAATTCCAATGCCGGACGCGAGGCGTATACCAGCAACCTTCAGCAGATGAACCTTGAAGGGGCGCAGGCTTTTCTTGCGCTTGTGGCCGAAGCGAACGAAGCGGGCGTACAACTTTCCACCGAGACGACGCAGATGGCGAACAGCATCCTGACCAGTTTTGCCAATGTGCCCAGCGGCTTGCAGGAGATCGGCGTCGATGCGCTGCTCTATCTCATTGACGGCATTGATTCCCAAATCCCCGGCCTTGAAGATACGTCCGAAATGACGGCAGCGGAGATCGTGACGACAGTGCAGGATTATCTTGGACGCGGCAGCGATGCAAAGACGTATCAGCTTGGTCAGGACGCCACACAGGGCCTTGCCGATGGCATGGAGAGTAAGCAGGCAACAGCGGAAAACGCGGCTTCAAACGTCGCCCGAGGCGTCGTAACATCGACACAGGATACATTGGATGAACACTCTCCGTCGCGCGTCATGCACGGCCTCGGAGAAAATGCCGTGCAAGGCCTTGCAAATGGCATGGAGAACAAGAAGTCCGTCGTGAACGCCACGGCAAGCGGCATAGCCAGAAGCATGATACAAAACGCGACGCCCGACGCAACCGCTGTCAAGGGCATCGGCGAAAACCTTGCGACCGGCATTGATGCGGGCATGAATAATAAGTCCTCGTGGCTTGGGAGCCGCATTTCGTCCTTTGCGTCCGGCCTCGTCAACAAGTTCAAGTCCGTTTTCAATATCGGCTCTCCTTCCAAGGTCATGGCCGACGAGATCGGCGCATGGTTGCCTGCTGGTATCGGAGAGGGCTTTGAGGCAAATGCAGACGCCGCAATTCAGCCATTGCGTCGGCTTCTGGGGCAGATGTCCGATTTCTCTACTCTGTTCGATCCTGCGCCGCTCGCATTGGATGTTAATACGCGCATCGCCGACCACATGGATGCGGCGGCGGAGAATAATGCCCAGTACGCTATCTTTGATCGTCTGCTGTCGGCTATTCAATCCTTGGAGAATCTTCAGTTCGCCATGTATATCAATGATACCCGCATTGCCACCGCCACGGCGGGCGCTGCCGATTCTGTTTCCGGCACGCGGCTTAATCTGAAGAACAGGGGGATCGCGCTATGATCCATCATGGCATCCGTGCAAACGGCAAGCACTCCTACATGGACTTCGATCTGTTCCTGCGCTCGCGTCAGATCGGCGTGCCGGAAAAGAAGTCCGTGCGGCAGAGCGTGCCATACATGTCCGGCTTCTATGATTTTTCCGCCATCAACGGCGAACCGGCATGGGGAGAGCGCCCCGCGACGTACAGCTTCGACGTCATCGGCAGCACGCCCGAGGAAGTAGAGACCCTGCGCGACAGGATACTCGCGTGGCTCTGCAATATCCATGATGTGGATATTTTCGACGACACCATGCCGGATTTTCACTTTCATGGCTCTTATGATTCCTGCGACGTCGAGGAGGATGAAAGCGGACTGGCCGTCACGCTCACCGCGACCTTCATCGTCGGGCCATTTAAGATTGCCAATGCGCCCGTCGTGCGCAAGCTGGCCGTCGGGGACAACATCATCGTCAACGACGGCCAGACCGTCTACGGAACAGCATCCTGCGAGGGGAACTGCACCATCGCCATGAACGGCACGACGCAGCCCATCTCCGGCACGGGGATTGCGCTGCTTATGCCGGTCCGCCGCGGCAGCCAGATCGTGACGGTTTCCGGGGCGGCAGCAACATTGACGTATACGCCGGAGGTGTTCTGAGTGTACAACGTCTATCTATACCCATCCGGCGCATTGCAGGGTGGTATCCTCATCCACGATTCCGACCCGACATTCAAAACGCACAAACTCCCCAGCGGCAGCGTCGTGGATGAAGATAACTCCATTTCATCGTTTTCCTTCGAGATATATCCCAACAACCCGGGGTATACACTGTTGATTCCTCGACAGACCCATATCCGTGTGCGCGATACACGTCAGGGAAAGGACATTTTTGTAGGCCGCGTGCTCAAAATAAGCCCGGAGATGCAGAGCGACGGCTTGATTTTGAAAAGCGTCGTCTGCGAGGACAGACGTGGGTATCTGCTCGACAGCCGTCAGCCTTATGCCGACCAGAATCACTTTGAGGGCGACGAAACCCGCACTGGGTTGGAAGAATTTATCGACACCGTGCTCGAAAACCACAACACCCGCACAGAGGCCTATAAGCACGTCTACCGAGGAAATGTCACGGTACATCCCTTTGAATCGTCCGACAGTGTATTCAAGGGCTTTAACTGGCAAACCACATGGGATTGCCTTACGGAAAAGCTGATCGGCTCCTTTGGTGGACATCTACTGCTGCGCGAATCAGGAGGCGTCCTCTATCTGGATTATCTCGCGGAGGTCGGCAGTCTGTCGCAGACGGAGATCACCATTGGGCGCAACATGATCAGCGCCCGGCAGGACATTGATCCCAACGACCTGATTACGCGGCTCATCCCTCTGGGGGCAAAGATCACCGAACTGGACGACGAGGGCAACGAGGTCGAAACGGAACAGCGCATCACCATAGAGGACGTCAATGATGGCAAGGAATACATAGATTCCGAGGGCTATATCGCTGAGTATGGAATCGTCGAGGGCACGCAGATTTGGAACGACGTAACCAACGCCGCAAACCTGCTGCGCAAGGGCATGGAATGGCTGGCCGCGCACAACGCGCTTGTAGTCAGCGTGGACGTCTCCGCGCTCGACCTTTCCCTGATCGACCTGGACGCCGATGGTTTTACGCTGTATGCCCAATACCGCGTGATAAATGATGAAATCGGGCTGAACGGTATTTTTCAGATAACAAAGACCACGACCAACATCATTGAACCCTTACAGTCGTCGTTCGTCATGGGCGACGCCGCCATGACGCTTTCCGACGCCATGCTTGACCGCGATACGGCTATCCGCGATATGGAAGCCAATATTTCCAGCATGGATACGACGGTCAAAAACAACACCGAAAGCCTTTATTCCTATGTGGAAAGCCGTGCGTCGGAGTTTTCAGCCACCGTGGACGAAATGAGGGCGACTTTGAGCCAGCAGGTAGAAATCAATACCGCGTGGGAGAGCTTCAAAACCAGCGTGACCAATATTCTTTCCATGGAGCCGGACGGCACGTCGATGATCTTCCAGCAGATCAACGAGGCCATATCCAATGTTTCTGGCGTGGAATCCACTCACTGGAACGAAATCCTCACACACATCCGCTTTAGCGTGGACGGCATTGAGATCGGCAAGAAGGGCAACGCTATCACGATGCGGCTCGACAATGATGATCTGTCATTTTACAACAATGGCGTTCGGGTAGCCTACATAAGCGACAATAAGCTGTTCATTACGGACGGGCAATTCCTGCGCTCCTTGCAGATCGGCAGCCACGCTTTTGTGCTAGAGGACAACGGTAGCGTGTCCTTCCTCTATTTGGGAGATGATGACAATGATTGCCACCGGCTACTTTGAGAACAACTTCCGCACCGGCTATGCACTGGGCATCCGTTGGACGCAGAACAGTTATTCGATAGAGGATAACACGTCAAACGTGACCGTGACGGCCTATCTCGTCTCAAAAGGAAGTTCGTATTACATCAATTCTTCGGCTTCAAAGACGGTCAGGCTCCGCATCAATGGCACAATCTATTCGTATAGCGCACGCGGCCTTGCAGACTTGAATGGGAATCAACAAAAGGCGCTGTTTTCCAAAACGCTGACCATCCCACACTATATCGACGGCACTTGCATACTTTCTCTGGCCTGTTCGTTCACGCTTGAAGTCACGCTATCTGGAACATACTGGGGTACAATCTACGCGCCCGGAGACGGGTACAGCGACTATACCGCACAACTGACGCGCATCCCGAGGCCATCCATGGCGTCGATTCAGGGAGATGCGAAGGTTGGCAGCCCTATAACGATCCAGACGAACCGATACGATACCATTTTTACCCATACGCTGCAATACTCCTTGGATGACGTTGCATTTGTGGACATCGCTCGCAATGTCGCCGATTCGGTCTCATGGACAATTCCAGATACTTTTGCCGAACACCTTCCAAATGCAACGGCGGGCAGCTTTGTTTTGCGGACGATCACCTACATGAATGGCGCAGCCATTGGGCAGATCGACAAGTCGTTTCCGTACACCATCCCGGAAGATTACGCAGCCCCAAGCGTAAACATGTCTGCGGCACAGAACAATTCTGCTGGCCTAGCCGTCTTTGTCTGCGGTGAATCGGAAGTTATAGTATCGGCATGGGCGACGTTGAAGTTTGGCGCTTCTGCGCGCCTGTATACGTTCCTTGTGGATGGGGAGAGCCATACGGTACAGGCGGATGAAACCGGCGCAGCGCAGTACACATTTCCACTGGCTGAGGATGCGCCCGAGGAATTGGAAATCAAAGTCTCGGTGACGGATTCCCGTGGATTCACCTCGCTGCAGGCTGGGCTTGCAATCGCGCCGGAAGCATACACCAGCCCGAGGATAGACAGTATCAGCGTCGTTCGCGGCGTAGTCAATGAGGGCGTTTTTGCCGAGGATCGCAAGGGGCAGTGCATCAAAATTACAGCGACCGGGCGAATCGCTCCGCTGAACGATCTCAACGCGCGGCAGTACGCGGCGGTATACAGGGTCAATTCCGATACGACATTTTCAGAACTGATCGCTTCGACGCAATTAAACGATTATACGTTCACCATTGAGCATGTGACGGCAGCGCTCTTTGACATGAACGCCACATACCTCCTGCGCTTCACCGTCTCCGACAGCTTTGGTACGGCAACGGAAATCATGACCATCCGCAGCCAGCGCGTTTTGATGAATTTCAGTGCGGATGGAAAGTCCATCTGTTTCGGCGGCATTGCCACGCATAAGGATGCGACAGAGATTCAGATGTCCCTGATCCCTTCTGGGGGCATTGCCGCTACACCGCTTGTGGCCGGGCAGGACTTCGACGAGTTGACTGTCGCAGGATGGTACACGGGCGACGCTTCCGACGATTACATAAACTGTCCAATTGAATCCGGGGAATTTGGCCTGTACATCGAGCAGATCGGCTTCAATGCAGAGTGCCAAAGGCTCCGCTATTTCGATGGTACACGTTTTTGCGCGCTCGTGCGCTGCGGTGTGAACGGCGTTTGGAGCGCATGGGAATTATCTGAGACGGCCATCGAAGAATTGCCTTTGGGCCGCGTCACCGGCGAGGAAGATGATGGATCCATCGCATACATGCAAAACGGCGCGCTGACTGCGCTTGCGCCTGCGGGTGAAGATGAAGCCAAGGCACTCATGTCCGGCGGCATGGTAGACGGCAAACCTGCGGGCCTGCGCTGGGGATTGATGACGCCCGAGGCAATAGGGGCGGCGGATGAAGACCATACACATGCGCCCGAAGACATCATTCAGAATAGCGGGGACGCGACCGATTTTGTAAACGCGATTAAAGCAGAACTGTGCAACGCGATCTACCCTATTGGGGCGATTTACATCTCTGCAAGTTCCACGTCGCCGTCTACTCTCTTTGGCGGTACTTGGACACGGATTCAGGATCGTTTTCTGTTGGCGGCAGGTTCCCAGTATTCAGCGGGTAGCGAGGGCGGCAGCAAATCGCACTACCATTTGTCACCCGTGGGCTTCAATGCGAATAACAATCTGCTGGGTATTTCATACGTCGGCGGCGCAAACAACCGCGCCGTGAACGGCAATATTGCCGGAAGCAATGTTGAGATGATCGCGGCGTCCGGCTCCTACACCTTCCGGCTTCCTACGACGTCTACCGCGGATGTCATGCCCCCATATCTTACCGTCTATGTGTGGCAAAGGACGGGTTGAGCACGAGAGGGAGGTGCATACAGGCGCATATACAAGGCAAAAACGACAGTTTGAAAGAACGATAAGAATGGAGGCTAAGCAATGGATATGAACGCAATTCTAGAATTTCTCAACGAATACGCAGTACTCTGGGTGGCTGTGGTCTGCGGGGGTGTCGGCTGGCTGGTGAAGCATACTGTCAGCGCGATTCCTAACCAGTACATTCCTCTGATCGTCGTCGTGCTGGGCGTGTTCCTCGTCATCTGGGACGCAGGCTGGCAGATCGACGGGCAGATTATCGTGCAGGGGGTGTGCTCCGGCGCGCTAGCCGTATGGGTACATCAGCTTTTCAAGCAGCTTTATGAGAAGTACATTGAAGCGAAGATCGAATAATAATGATGGGCAGGCGGAAAACCACCTGCCCTTGCTTTTTATTGGAGCGCCGTGGTAAGCATGTACTTCTGGCATACTTGTTGAAGATTGTCATAATTGAAGTTTTCCCAGTTGATCTTTTCGATTGTGGGCTTATCCAGCGAGGCCCGCGCTACCGGCTGAACGCTCTCGTTGCCGTATAAGTCGGTCACAGTCGCTATGCCTACGAACTCTATATCCGAGTAAAGCGTTTCGCTATATCGGTCGGTTTGAAGAAGCGCTTGGCAGTATTCGGCAATTTTGCTGTTGAACCTGAAGACCATCATTTCTTCGTCCCACATATTGTCGAGGGGAAACTCTATTTCATAGCTACCATTCCCCTTTATTTGATATTTGCCTGTGCCGAATGTTGCATTCGCTGCCAATGTAAAAGGATCACCATTTTCTATTTCAGGCTGCGTTGTGGCAGTTGGCAAAAAAACGTCGCTGGCGGTGTGGTCGGACATGCTCCGTGAAGTTTTTGAGCGTATTATTGCTGCAATGCCGATTGCCACAAGAATTATCACCAAGACAATAATACTGATAACGAACGGTTTGGTACTGTTTCCTATCACATGGCTATGGCACGTCGTTCCCGTTCCTTTGCTTTTGCTGGCACCTGATTTTTGACTGGTAAAATAAGCTATGACGATGCCAAAACAAATAAGACTTACACCAAGTGGGATTAGGATCGCGGGCGCTGCTCCACCAATGACAGTTCCGATTATGATAAAGATAATTCCCAAAAGAAACATAAACGCAGCAATAGACAATTTGTGCTTGCTTTCGAAAGGTGATTTCTGAGAAGACGATCTTGACATCCCGGAAGCATGTAGAGATTCATCCCTTCTTGGCGCGGAAATTGGTTTTGATGTATGGTGTGAAGCTATGCGTTTATATGGCTTACCGCAAGAAGGGCATTTGAAAGAATCCAACCGAAGATACTTCTCTGGAATCCTGTTTCCGCAGCCTTTACATGTCATTGCTTAGCGCTCCTATTTTCTATTCTATAATCTGATTATACCTTATTGATTAAACACAAGCAAGCACAAAATAGTCATTTTTTAGTCATAGTCTTGACGAATTACTATAATTAAGGTACTATATTGGTGAGGTGATAGAATGAGTACAGCGAACAAGCTGAATTCTCTTTTGAGCGCGACAGGTACAAGCAAGGCGGATGTTGCTCGCTTCATGGGGCTGGCACCGCGAAGCATGTGGAACAGGTTCCAAGTGGGCTACTTTACGGCGGACGATTTGGTCATCTTCGCGGAAGTGACCGGAAGCAAGCTGCTCTATGAATTGCCAGACGGCCAGCGAATTGAATTTGATGCCTCCGACATACGAAGGAAGTTGAAGAAATGACCGCACGCGCCCCGCGCCATTTTAGGCATTTGACGTTCACCGACCGCCTACGTATAGAAGCCATGTGTAAGGCAAAGTATCGCCCGGCAGAAATCGCAAAGACGCTTCGGGTTGACCGCTCTACGATCTACCGGGAGTTGAAACGAGGACGGTATACCCATCTGAACGGCGACTACACGACAGAAGAACGGTACAGCCCGGATATTGCTCATGAAAAATACCGCATCAACCTTCAGGCGAAGGGTGCGGATTTGAAGATCGGCAGGGATCACAAGTTGGCCGACTATATCGAACAGAAAATACTCCGGGAGCATTATTCGCCCGAGGCCGTGCTTGGCGAAATCCGCATCAAGGCGCTCCCTTTCCAAACTACGATCTGTAAGGCGACGTTGTACAGCTATATTGACAAGGGCATATTCCTGCATCTCACCAACAAGGATTTGCCCTATAAACCGCATCGAAGAAGGAAGCAGCGCAACATTCGGCCGGCACGTCCGCCGCGTGGAGAAAGCATATCGAACCGCCCGCCCGAGGTCGATAGCCGTGGCAGCTTTGGGCATTGGGAAATGGATTGTGTGATTGGAAAACAGGGCACAAAGAGCGTACTTCTAGTGCTCACCGAGAGGCTTACACGGCGCGAACACATGATACGCATGCCTGACAAGAGCGCGGCCAGCGTAGTCCGGGCGCTGGACCGGCTTGAAAGGCGCTATGGAACTATGTTCGCAAAGGTTTTCCAAACGATCACCGTCGATAACGGCCCGGAGTTTTCGGACTGCAAAAAGCTTGAACGTTCCGTGCTTCACGCGGGGAAGCGGACAAAACTCTACTACTGCCATCCATACAGCAGCTTCGAGCGTGGCACAAATGAAAATTTGAATAAAATGATCCGCCGTCGCGTCCCCAAGGGAACGAATATCGCCCGGATCAAGGCGGGCGACATACAACAAACAGAGGACTGGATCAATAATTATCCGCGCCGGATTTTCGGATATGAGACTGCACAAATGGTTTTCGATAGGGAGTTATCGAAACTGGCAGCGGCCTCACAATAGATCAGAGCAAACAGCCACAACACGCAGGCAGATTTTGTAAGTATCTGCCCGCTTGTCGTGGCCGTTTTTTCTATATCCACAACAAATTACGTTGTCGGTCTACTTAAAGCCGATTCTGCCGTTCGATTTGTTGTGTCATAATTATTTAACACTTAAAAAGTCGCATTTACTATTGACTTTTGCCGGAAAATTTTCTGTTATCGCCATGACAGCCGCAAAGGCGCGGGGATGGGCACGCATGTTCCCTCCCGCGCCTTTGCCGGCGGCTTCAGCGCACGCGGGTCATCTTGCCGGCGTTCATCTCGTAAACGGCGTCGCAGAGGGTATCGATGTCCTGCCGGTCGTGGCTGGCCAGGATGATGGTCTTGCCCTTTTCCTTCATCTCGGCAAGCAGGCGGCGGGCTTCGAGCACGCCTGTATCGTCCAAGCCGTTCATCGGCTCATCGAGGATGAGCAGCGAGGGATCTTCCATGATCGCCTGGGCGATGCCGAGGCGCTGGCGCATGCCGAGGCTGTACTTGGACACCCACTTGCGGCTGTCCGGATCGAGGCCGCACTTCTCCATGGCGGCGCGAATCTCCTTATCGCCGGCGCGGCCGGAGATGTCGGCGAGGTACTTGAGGTTTTTGTAGCCGCTGGCGTTGGGCAAAAAGCCCGGAACCTCGATGATGGCGCCCATGTCCGGCGGGTTCTCCAGCTCCGTGCCGATGTGGCGGCCATCGACGAGCACCTCGCCGGAATCGGGGCGGGCCAGGCCGGCAATGCACTTCATGAGGATCGTCTTGCCCGAGCCGTTGCGGCCGACAAAGCCGTGTACGCGGCCGCGCTCGAGTGTAACGGTGATGTCGTCGAGCACCTTCTGGGCTCCGTAGGACTTGTTGACTTTCTTTAACTCGATCATATGCGAAGCTCCTTTTTCATGCTCAGGTGCACCGAGAGGCAGGCGAAGAGTGCGCACAGCAGCGCCAGGATCGCAAAGGCGTACCATACCGGCGGAAAGCCCGCGCCGTCGCCGTAGTCCAGCATGGTGGCGCGGCAAAGTGTGACGGGGGAAAAGTAGTTGGGAAGCCCGGCATAGAAGTCGGCCATCAGAACGTCGACGGCCAGCGGCAAAACGCCGAGCAACACGCCGCCGCGGCGGCCAAAGAGCACGTTGCCCAGATAGACCAGCAGCGCCACGAAGCCGTAGGCCAGCGCGTGCAGGGCGATCTCCATCAGCGCCGCCGCCCAGGGCGCGTAGGTGCGCATCACCCAGGGGTCGTAGGAGAGCAGGCTGTCGTACGTCTCATAGACGCCGCCTTCGACGAAGGCGAGTATGCCGTCCGACCAGCCGCCCGACCAGTCCACATAGGGCGATATCCACAAAAGCACGGCCAGGGACACGAGGATCATGTAGGCCACGGAGACGACGAAGATCATGGCCACCTGCGCCCGCGCCCAACTCTTGCGGCCGCTGCGCACCATGATGTAGACCTGCGCCTCGTCGGTCATCGGCAGGGGCGCGAGCAGGGCGATGATGGCAAGGCCCATCAGAAGCGTCAGGGGCGCGTAATCGAGCAGATAGGTCAAAAGCCCCGGCCAGCTGATCAGATCGCCCGAATCGCGCAGGTAATTGCGCACGGGCAGTATCTCGCGGTCGACAAAGAGGATGGTCAATACGATGACCAGATAGGTCACCGGCGAGGCGAGCAGCTTTTTGAGGTTGTAGCGCAGGCAGGAGAGCATTTTGTTACGCATACGTCAACCTCCTCTTTCCGCGGCGGTAGAACAGCGCCGCCGAGATGGCGATGAGCGCGCCGAAGACGCCCACGGCAGCCAGCAGGCCGGGCGCGAAGGACAGGCCCGTTTCCGAATCCTGCAAAAGCGAGAGGTTCAGCCAGGCGGGCAGGTTCGTCCAGGCGTCCAGTTCGAGGAAGATGCGGTGGAGGATGAGCGGCAGGCACACCGTCCACAAAACGTTGGGCACATAGGCGGAGAAAGCCAGCGCCGCCAGCGCCCAGAACGCCCCGGCGAGGAACTGCACGAAGAGCACGCCGGCAAAGTAACCGACATAGCCGGCCATCCCGGTAAAGGCGATGCCCATGGCGCCCTCGGGGCCGAACATCTCCGCGGCCATGGCGACGTCGCCGCGATAGAGGACATGCAGAAGGCCGACAAAGAGCAGCCGCCCGAGGAAGGGCGCGAGGCCGCCGCCGATGCAGGCCGCCAGCAGTTTGGAGCGTAGGTAGCGCCGCGTGCCGGAGCGCAAAACGGCGGGCACGGCAAAGCCGCTGTTTAGGTCCACGGCGAAGGCCGCCGCCGCGGGCAGGGCCGCGATCAGCGGCATGGCGTCCGGAACCAGCCCCATGGAACCGGAAAAGCGCCAGATGAGGATGGCCGGATTCTCCGGTTCATTCAGCATGTAGAGTATGTTGTACAGGTGCAGCAGGAAGTACGCGGCCGCGGCCGCGAACACCCATGGCCCGAAGGCATGCCTCCGGTCGTGTGCAAGCATAGGCATCCTCCCAAATTCGATCGTTCTTTTATGAGACGCGCGGACGGGCCGCACGGTTCACGCCAGGCTGTCAAAAACGGACACAAAATCGCGATAATCGTCGATGACCGCCTTGACGCCGGGCAATTTTTCCAACGCCCCGGCCGGATTGGTGGCGGTGATGGCGATGATGGCCCCTACCTTCGCGGCGTTGGCCGAGGCAAAGCCGGCATAGGAATCCTCGACGACGACGCAGTTCTCAGGCGCGACGCCCAGCCGCGCGCAGGCGCGCAGATAGACGTCCGGATCCGGTTTGCCGGCCAGCGTGCCATCGTCGTAGATGACGTGCCGCCAATCAAACCAGCGCTCCAGATGGAAGGCTTCAAAGTAAAAATCCATGTTTTCTCGCCCTGCGCCGGTGGCGATGACCATGGGCACACCGCGCGCTTGCAGGCGGTCGAGCGCCTCGGGCAGCCCCTCGATGAGGCGCAGGCCCTCCACGTCCTCACGGCAGAGGCGGCGGTATATCTCTTCCTTTTCCCCGGCAAGGGCCATGATCCGCGCCGCGTCCGTCACCTGCGGGAAAAAATGGCGCATGATGTTCTCGACGGCGGGGCCGCAGGCGTAGTGGAGAAATTCTTCCTCCTCCAGCGGCCGGCCGATGTACTTTTGGAAGAACAGGTTCCATGCCTGACGGTGCTTGTCCGTATCCATATACATGGTGCCGTTGAAGTCAAAGGCGAGCGCTTTCATTGGTAAAACACCTCCATCAGCGTAAGGCCGTGCGCGGGGGCGGTGACGCCCAGATCGAGCCGACTCTTTGAGGCCAGCGCGCGGGAAAACGCGCCCGGCTCCAGCTTGCCCGTGCCCACGCCGATGAGCGTGCCGGCGATGATGCGCACCATGTTGTACAAAAAGCCCGTGCCCTCGATAAAGAGCGCGTATTCCGGACCGTCGCCGAGAAGTTCGGCGCGGGTGATCGTGCGCACCGTGTCCTTGACCACGCTGCCGCTGGCGGCAAAGGCGGCAAAGTCGTGCTCGCCGGGCAGGGCGGAAAGCTCTGCGCGCATCTTTTCCACGTCCAGCGGATAGATGACGTGGGCGTGGGTGTTGCGGTTGAGCGCCCCGGCGTGGGGGGCGGCGTAAATTTGATAGCGGTAGCGCTTGCCCACGGCGGAGAAGCGGGCGTGGAAATCGTCCGGCACGGCGCGGCTTTCGCGCACGCGGATGTCGCGGGGCAGCATGGTATTGAGGGCGTAGGCGTACTTGTCCGGGGGGATGCGGCTGACGGTATCGAAGTGGGCGCGCTGGCCGAGGGCATGGACGCCCGCGTCCGTGCGGCTGGCGCCAAAGAGCACCGTCCTTGCCCCCACCAGTTTGGACACGGCCTCCTCCACCACCTGCTGCACGGCGAGGGCGTTCTCCTGCCGCTGCCAGCCGGCGTAGGCCGTGCCGTCGTATTCGAGGGTGAGCAGTATGCGCATCAGAACACCCCCAGGATGTTGAACAGCACGATCACCGCCACGAGCGCGAGCAGCGAAAGACCGGCGACGCCGTCATTTTTGCCGTACTTTAACTGGCGCATGCGCGTGCGGCCCTCGCCGCCGTGGTAGCAGCGCGCCTCCATGGCCATGGCCAGTTCGTCCGCGCGGCGGAAAGCGCTGACGAACAGAGGCACCAGCAGCGGCACCATCGCCTTCGCGCGGCGGAAGAGGTTGCCGGACTCAAAGTCCGCGCCGCGCGCCATCTGCGCCTTCATGATCTTGTCCGCCTCTTCCATTAAGGTGGGAATGAAGCGCAGGGCGATGGACATCATCATGGCGATCTCGTGGGCGGGAAAGCGCAGGCGCGTCAATGGGCGCATCAGGCTTTCCATGCCGTCGGTCAGGGAAATGGCCGAGGTGGTGAGCGTCAGAAGCTGCGAGGCGGTGATGAGCAGCACCAGCCGCACGGCGAGGAAGGCCGCGCGCCGCAGGCCCATGTCCGTCACGGTGATGAACTTCCAGGAAAACAGCGGCGTGCCCTCGCTCTGGAAGAAGATGTTGAGCAAAAAGGTGATCAGCACGATGTAGGCCACGGGCTTGAGGCCGCGCACGAGGAAGCGCAGATGGATCTTCGACATGCGCGCCGCCAGGAGCACATAGCCAAACACGGCCGCGAAGCCGAGAAAGCCCTGCGAAAGAAAGACCACGACGATCAGGCCAACGGTCAACAGCAGCTTCGTGCGCGGGTCGAGGCGGTGGACGAAGGAGTTGCCGGGGAAGTACTGGCCGATGGTGATGTTTTTCAGCATTTCCCCACCTCCCGTTCGATGGCCGCGCGCACGTCTTCCATGCGGTAGAGGCCCTCGCCGAGGTCCATGCCGCGCTCCCTGAGCGCCCTGACCAGCTTGACGCACTCGGGCACATCCAGCCCCATGCTGCGCAGCTCCGCCTCGTGGCGGAAGACCTCGCCGGGAGCAGCGTCGAAAGCCACGCGGCCATGGTTCAAAACGATCAGGCGGTCGCAAAAGCGGGCCGCATCGTCCATGGAATGGGTGACCATGACCACGGTGACGCCGCTTTCGTGGATGCCTTGGATGAGCGTCAAAAGTTCCTCGCGCCCGGCGGGGTCGAGGCCGGCCGCCGGCTCGTCGAGCACCAGCGTGCCCGGCTTCATCGCCAGCACGCCGGCGATGGCCACGCGCCGCTTCTGCCCGCCGGAGAGTTCAAAGGGCGATTTTTCCAGGATGTCCTCGCCGAGGCCGACCTGGGAAAGCGCCTCGCGCACGCGCGTCTTCACCGTCTCTTCGTCGAGGCCGAGGTTGCGCGGGCCGAAGCCCACGTCCTTTTCCACGGTTTCCTCAAAGAGCTGGTATTCAGGGTACTGGAACACCAGCCCCACCTCGCGGCGAATTTCGATGAGGCTCTGGCCCTTCTCCCCCACGTCCACGCCGCCAACGAACACGTGGCCCGGCTCAGGGCGGACGAGGGCGTTGAGGTGGGCGATAAGCGTGGATTTGCCGCTGCCGGTGTGGCCGATGACGCCGACGAAGTCGCCGTCGCGGATGGTGAGGGACACGTTGTCGAGAGCGCGCGTCTCAAAGGGCGTGCCCGGCATATAGATATGGGTCAGGCCCCGAATTTCGATCGACACAGTTCCACCGCCATTTCTTCCACGGTCATGATGTCCGCGCGCAGGGGGACGCCGTCCGCGCGCAGCTGCGCCGCCAGCTGCGCCATGGGCGGCGCGTCCAGCCCCATTTTGCGTATCTCCTCCGTTTTTTCAAACACCTCGCGGGGCGCGCCCTCGAGGGCTATCTTCCCCGCGTCCATCACCAGCACGCGGCCCGCGCGCAGGGCCTCGTCCATAAAATGCGTGATCCAGACGATGGTGATGCCATCGCGCCGGTTGAGTTCCTCCGCCACGGCAAACACCTCGCGCCGCCCGGAGGGGTCGAGCATGGCTGTGGATTCGTCAAAGACGATGATCTTCGGCCGCATGGCCAGCACGCCGGCGATGGCCACGCGCTGCTTCTGGCCGCCGGAGAGCATGTGCGGCGCGGCCTCGGCATAGTCCCGCATGCCTACGACGCGCAGGGCTTCGTCCACGCGGCGGCGAATCTCCTCGGGCGGCACGCCGAGGTTTTCCAGGCCGAAGGCGCAATCCTCCTCAACGACGGTGGCGACGATCTGGTTGTCCGGATTCTGGAAGACCATGCCGCACTTTTTGCGCACTTCGAGGCTGTTTGTCTCTTCGTGGGCGGCGACGCCGTCGATCCAGATCTCGCCCTTCTGGGGAATGTTGAGGGCGTTGAGCAGCTTGGCAAACGTCGATTTGCCGCTGCCGTTGCGGCCCAGCACGGCCACGAATTCGCCGCGCTCCACGCGCAGGCTCACGCCCGCGACGGCTTCTTCCTCCGCGCCCTCGTAGCGAAACTCTACATCTTTTACCTCAATGATGGCGTCAGCCATGGCGCTGCTCCCCCCTTTACCGGCGGCATTATACCACCCAAACGTTAATTCGCGCAGCGTTCTGTGTTTCGTTTTGCATGCGCCGGCGGCTTTTCGCGGCGAAAAATCGCAAGATATAGCGGAAATTTCACTTTTAATCCTATCGCAAATGTGGTAAAATAAGCCTGTAACCTTGTATAAAGGATAAGGAGGAGTGTTCACCATGAGCTTCAACAAGAAGACGATCGAAGACATCGACGTTTCCGGCAAGAAAGTACTGGTCCGTTGCGACTTCAACGTGCCCCTGGACGAGAACAAGAACATCACCGACGAAACGCGCATCAACGCCGCGCTTCCGACGATCAAATACCTGCTCGAGCACAAGGCCGCCGTCATCCTCTGCTCGCATCTGGGCCGCCCCAAGGGCGAGTTCAACATGAAGTATTCCCTCGCGCCCGTGGCCAAGCGCCTCTCTGAAAAGCTGGGCTTTGAAGTGAAGCTGGCCAAGGACGTCATCGGCCCGGACGCCAAGAAGCTGGCCGCTGAAGTCAAGCCCGGCGAGGCCGTGCTGCTGGAGAACGTCCGCTTCCACGCCGAGGAGGAAAAGAACGATCCGGCGTTCGCCAAGGAGCTTGCCTCCATGGCGGAGATCTACGTCTCCGACGCTTTCGGCACCGTGCACCGCGCGCATGCCTCCACCGCGGGCGTGGCCGAATATCTGCCCGCCGTGGCCGGCTTCCTCATTGGCAAGGAGCTGAACTTCCTCGGCAAGGCCGTCACCAACCCCGAGCGCCCCTTCGTGGCCATCCTCGGCGGCGCCAAGGTCAAGGACAAGATCGGCGTCATCACCAACCTGATCGAGAAGGTCGACACGCTGCTCATCGGCGGCGGCATGGCCTACACCTTCATGAAAGCCACCGGCGGCGAGATCGGCAATTCCCTCTGCGACGAGGAGCGCCTCGGCCTCGCGCTGGAGCTTCTTGACAAGGCCAAGGCCAAGGGCGTGAAGCTGCTTCTGCCCGTGGACAACGTCTGCGGCAAGGAGTTTAACAACGACACCGAGCAGATGGTCTGCGAGTCCGGCAAGATCCCCGAGGGTTGGGAAGGCCTGGACATCGGCCCCAAGACCGTCGAGCTGTTCTCCAAGGAGATCAAGGCCGCCAAGACGGTGGTCTGGAACGGCCCCATGGGCGTGTTCGAGATGCCGAACTTCGCCAAGGGCACGCTGGCCATCGCCACGGCCATGGCCGAGTCTGACGCCACCACCATCATCGGCGGCGGCGACAGCGCGGCGGCCGTGACCCAGATGGGCCTGGCCAGCAAGATGAGCCACATCTCCACCGGCGGCGGCGCGTCTCTCGAGTTCCTCGAGGGCAAGACGCTGCCCGGCGTCGCGGCGCTCAACGACAAGTAATTTTCCAAACATACGCGACCCGCATGGCGATCCCCCCGTTTCGGAGGGGTCGCCATGGAGCGTGTACAGGCGCGGATACAGGAGGAGACAGCCTTGGCCTGCGAACATCCCTTGGACTTTAAGACGCTCCTGAAGCGCATGCTGACCTTCCGCGACGAGCGGGTGGTCGCCTGCCCCGTGTGCGGGCAGAAGGTGCGCGTGGAGTTTGATAAAGGCATAGGGCGCTGGCTCTCCGGGCCGGTTCCGGCCATCCCGCTGATCCTCTGCCTGTTTTTCATGCTGCGCATGGCCCCGGAGGGCGGCTGGACGAGTCTTCCCAGCCTGCTCAAGGGGCTGGGGCTGATCGCCGCCGGCTTTGCCGCCATGCTGCTTATCTGGCTGCCCTGCTGCCTCGTCATACAACGCCGTCGTCTCTACCGGGTCATTCCGGTAAACGAGCCATAATTTACTGAGAACTTAGGAGGATACCAACCATGCGTAAACCCATCATCGCCGGCAACTGGAAGATGAACAAGACCCCCGCCGAGGCCGTGGAACTGGTCAAGGGCCTGATCCCGCTGGTCAAGGACGCTAAGTGCGACGTGGTGGTCTGCCCCACCGCCGTGTGCCTCCCCGCCGTGGCTGAAGTCATCAAGGGCACCAACATCAAGCTGGGCGCGCAGAACGTGCACTTTGCCGAGAAGGGCGCCTATACCGGCGAACTGTCCGCCGATATGCTCAAGGCCGTGGGCTGCGAGTACGTCATCGTCGGCCATTCCGAGCGCCGCCAGTACTTCGGCGAGACCGACAAGACCGTCAACCTGCGCGCCACCGCCGCCGTCAAGGCCGGCCTCACCGCCATCATCTGCGTGGGCGAGATGAAGGACGAGCGCGTGGATGGCTACACCGACATCATCGTCGCCTATCAGACGAAGATGGCGCTCAAGGGCCTCACCGCCGAGGAACTTGATCACGTGGTCATCGCCTACGAGCCCGTGTGGGCCATCGGCACCGGCCTCACCGCCACCGACGAGCAGGCCAACGAGACCATCGGCGTCATCCGCAAGGCCATCGCCGAGGTGTATGGCGACGACGTTGCCCAGAAGGTGCGCATACAGTACGGCGGCAGCATGAAGGGCTCCAACGTCAAGGGCCTGATGGCGCAGCCGGAGATCGACGGCGGCCTCATCGGCGGCGCGTCCCTGAAGGCTGAGGACTTCGCGCAGGTGGTGAACTTCTGATGGCTGTCACCGCGCTTCTCATCCTGGACGGCTTCGGCATCGGCGGCAGCGACCCCAAGTCCAACGCCATACTCGCCGCGGGCACGCCCAACATCGACCGCCTCAAGGCGGAATACTGCTCCACCGCCATCGGCGCTTCCGGCCTGGACGTGGGCCTGCCGGACGGGCAGATGGGCAACAGCGAAGTGGGCCACACCAACATCGGCGCCGGCCGCGTGGTCTACCAGATGCTGGTGAAGATCACCAAGGACATCGAGGACGGCGTCTTCTTTGAAAACAAGGCGCTGCTTGCCGCGATGGAAAACTGCAAACAGCACGATTCCGCCCTGCACCTGATGGGCCTTGTCTCCCCCGGCGGCGTGCATTCGCACACCGATCACCTCTACGGGCTTCTGGAGATGGCCAAGCGCCACGGGCTTTCCAAGGTCTACGTCCACTGCTTCCTCGACGGCCGCGACGTGCCGCCGGACTCCGGCTGGGAGTATGTACAGGAACTGGTGGCGAAGATGAACGAGATCGGCGTGGGCAAGATCGCCACCGTCATGGGCCGCCTCTACGCCATGGACCGCGACAACGCCTGGGAGCGCATTGAGCAGGCCTACGACGCCATGGTCTTTGGTCAGGGCATTCAGGCCTCCGACCCCGTGCAGGCCATCAGGGATTCCTATCAGGTGGTGGACGAGACGGGCAAGCACCTGACCGACGAGTTCGTGCTGCCCACCGTCATCGACAAAGACGGCGTGGTCAAGGCCAACGATTCGGTGGTGTTCTTCAACTTCCGCCCCGACCGCGCCCGCGAGATCACCCGCGCCTTCGTCGACCCCGACTTCAAGGGGTTTGCGCGCAAAAACGGCTTCTTCCCGCTGACGTATGTGTGCATGACGCAGTACGACGCGACGATGCCCAACGTGCTCGTCGCCTATCCGCCGGAATCTTTGCACATGACGATGGGCGAGTACCTTTCCAAGATGGGCAAGACGCAGCTGCGCATCGCCGAGACGCAGAAGTACGCCCACGTGACGTTCTTCTTCAACGGCGGCGAGGAGCGCGTCTTCCCCGGCGAGGACCGCATCCTCATCCCCTCCCCGCCCGCCGAGGAGGTGCCGACGTTTGACTTAAAGCCCGAGATGAGTGCCTATGAAGTGACCGACGCGGTCATCAAGTGCATCGACGAGGAGAAGTACGACGTCATCATCCTCAACTTCGCCAACTGCGACATGGTTGGCCACACGGGCGTGATGGAAGCGGCGATCAAGGCCGTCAAGACCGTGGACGAATGCACCGGCCGCGTGGTGGACGAGATCGTCAGGCACGGCGGCAAGTGCATCATCACCGCCGACCACGGCAACGCCGACCAGATGCTCGACCCCGTGCACGGCGGCGCGTTCACCGCGCACACCACCAACCCGGTGCCGGTGATCGTGGTCGATCCCGAACACCCCAAGTACGAACTGCGCCAGGGCGGCCGCCTCTGCGACCTCTGCCCGACGATGCTGACGCTGATGAAGCTGCCCCAGCCCAGGGAAATGACGGGCGAGAGCCTCATCATCGGCTAAACGCGAGCGGAAACCATGCCCGGCAAAAATGGGCATGGTTTCCTTTGTTTTCATGGCTCCGCGGGTTCCCGCGGCCTGAGAAAAGGAGGATAATCATGGCCAACACCCCCACCCCGCACATCGGCTGCCATCCCGGCGACTTCGCCCGCACCGTATTGATGCCCGGCGACCCGCTGCGCGCCAAGTTCATCGCCGACACCTACCTCACCGACGCCAAACTGGTCAACAACGTGCGCGGCGTACACGGCTACACCGGCACCTGGCAGGGCAAGCGCGTCAGCGTCATGGCCTCGGGCATGGGCATGCCGTCCATCGGCATCTATTCCTATGAACTGTACAACTTCTACGGCGTGGAGAACATCATCCGCATCGGCTCCGCCGGGGCAATGACCGACAAGCTGCACCTGCGCGACATCGTGGCCGGCATGAGCGCCTACACCAACTCCAACTACGGCGCCTCCTTCGGCTTCAACGGCCATCTGGCCCCCTGCTGCAGCTACGAACTTCTGACCAAGGCCGTGGAGGCGGGCAAGGCGCTGGGCCAGCCCATCGTGCCCGGCCCCATCTTCTCCTCGGACTGCTTCTACGAGCAGGGCTGCGACAAGACCTCTTCCTCTCTCCTCGCCAAACTGGGCGTTTTGTGCGTGGAGATGGAGGCGGCGGCGCTCTATCTGAACGCGGCGGCGGCGGGCAAGAACGCGCTGGCGCTGCTGACCATCTCCGACAGCCTCGTCACCGGCGAAGCGCTGCCGGCGGAGGATCGCCAGAACACGTTTACCAAGATGATGGAGATCGCCCTGACCATCGCCTGACGGGAAGGGCGCACAAAACAAAGACCGTCTCAGCGTGAGGCGGTCTTTTTCATCCGTAAGAGCATCTGTAAGCGTTTCCGCTCCCCTACCACTCGATTTCCACCGTTTCCTCCACGGCGCTGAAGTCCTCCGCCGGGGCGGCAGACGGCGTGGCCGCCACGGTGGGGGCGGCGGCGGGCTCCTCCAAGCGCGGAGGCTGCAGGAGAACCATGAACAGCCAGAACAGCGCGGCGAGGAGCAGGGCGACGGCGATGGCCAGCACGCGGCCCAGCACGCGCGAAACGCGATGCGTGCTGCCGCCCGCTTCCATCAGTTCGGCCTCGAGGCTGCGATAGACCGCGCCGGCGTCCGGCATGCCGCCGTTTTGCTTTTCCAGCCAGCCGCGGGCGCTGCGGACAATGGCCCTTTCCACGCGCGCGTGTTCGCGCGGCGGCAGGCGGCGCTTGAGGCGGCGGGAAAAGCGCGTCAGCACGCCACTGACCTGCGCGGCGGGCATGTCCAGCAGCCGGGCGATGTCGTGCGCGCTCAGGCCGCAGCCATAGCGCAGCATCAGCATGCGGCGGTTCTCCAGCGGCTCCAGCGAGGCGGCCTGCAAAACGACGTCTCCCTCCGCGCCCTCGATGGCGTCCTCACGGAAGCCGTCCCACGTCAGTTCGGCGTCGTCGATGAGGCGGGCCTGCTCCACCGCCATGGCGCGCACGCGCGCGCGCAGGTTTTCGCGCAATCCGGCGCGGCTGCGGGGCGTGCCGCGGCGAAAGATGTCGAGGATGGCGCTCTGCACGGCGTATTCCGCCAGTTCATAGTTGCCGCAGATGGCGTGCGCCATGTTGAACAGTTCGCGGTAGTAGGGCCGAACGCGGGCGAAAAAGGCGCGCAGCGCGTCGGCCTGCGTAGAGACGATGTTGCCGGTCATTCTAGCTCCTCAGGGCGGCGAGGCGGTCGGTGATGGGGCGCATGCGCTCGTAGATCATCGCGTAGAGGGGATACATCTGCGCGTACGCCTCGCGCCACGCGGGGTTGACGGCATGGCTGGAGCGCGTCTTGACCATCTGCGCCGCCTGCTCATAACTCTCAAACAGGCCCACGCCCACGCCGGCGGCAATGGCCGCGCCCAGAGAAGTCGTCTCGCCCGGGCTCTTGTGCACGCGCACCTCCTGGCCGTAGATGGCCGCCAGTATATCCGGCCAGAGGCCGCTGCGCGCGCCGCCGCCGGTAAACATCATGTTTTTCATCTCGCCGACGCATTCGCAGATGCACTCGCGGCAGGAGTTGAGCGCGTAGGCCACGCCCTCGTAGACGGCGCGGGCGATGTGCCGGCGGTCGTGATAGAGCGTAAAGCCCATCAGCACGCCGCGCGTGTTGGGATCCCAGTATGGCGTGCGCCAGCCCATCAGCGTGGGCAAAAAGAGCACGCCCTCAGCCCCGGGCGGGCACTGACGGGCCATGTTTTCGATGCGGGAGATGTCGAGCACATCCTTGTCCCCCGCCCCGCCAAAGAGATTGGCGCGCGCCCAGTCAAAAGCCGCCGCGCCGCACTGCACCGTGCCCAGCACATGGCAACTCTTGCCGTCCATATCGAGGAAGTTAAACGTGCGCATCTTCGGATCGAGCACGGGATGGCCGGTCATCTGCGAAACCCAGGCCGAGGAGCCGATGTAGGTGTAACTCGACCCCTCCTCGCACAATCCCGCGCCGCGGCCCGTGCAGGCGCCGTCGCCGCCGCCGATGGCCACGGGCGTGCCGGCAATGAGGCCGGTCTTGCGGTAGACGTCGCGCGTGATGCGGCCGCGCACGTCGTGGCCGGGGAGGATGCGCGGCATCTGTTCGAGCGAAAGGCCGAGGTTTTTCAGCAGTTCCTCCGCCCACTGGCCGCGGTTTATGTCCATGGCGATGGTCAAGGAGGCGTCGGAAAAGTCCGTCTGCCCGAAGCGGCCGGTGAGGTGGCCGTAGATATAGTCCTTGGTGTTGAGCCACCAGCGCGTCTTGCGATAGACGTCGGGCAGGTTCTCCTTCACCCAGAGCATCTTCGGCAGCGAATAGTGCACGTCCAGCCGGTTACCGGTGAGGCGGTAGAAATCCTCCGGGGAGATGACGGAGGCGATCTTCTCCACCTGCTTTTCCGAACGCGAGTCGGCGTGGATGATGTTGGGCGCGAGGGCATTGCCGTCCGCATCCACGGGCAGACAGCCGTTCATGTGGCCGGAAAGGCCCACGCAGGCCACGCGGCGCGCGCTCACCTGCTCCAGGAGCTCGCGGATGCCGGAATAGACGTTTTCGAGAATGACGTCGCAATCCTGCTGCGCCCAGTTATGGTGGGGGTATTCGGTGCCGTAGGCGCGCCGCACTGTGCGCACAGCTTCGCCCTGCGCGTTGAACAGGCTGCACTTGAGGCCCGTCGTTCCCGCGTCACAGGTAAGGATGAGGTCTCTTTCTTGCTCCATACTATCCCTCCGCTCAATGTTTGCCTTCGTTGCGCACATGCCCCGCCGCCGCGCCGACAATGGACAACAGCGCCGTCACCAGCGTCGGCCCCGCGCCGCCCGGCGTATAGCCGGTGACGATGTAGTGGGCGAAAAACGCGCACACGGGCGGCGCCAGCCAGGCGATGTAGTTATTCACACCCCGCCGCGTGACCAGATAGGCCGAAAACAAGCCCAAAACCGGCATGAGCGCCCACGCGGCCACATCATACCACGCTCCGCCCAGCCAGATCAGCTGCGTCAAAAGCCAAAACGTCAGAAGCATCAGGCAGGCCTGCAAAAGCCAGATCAGCAATCCCTTGAGTGTTTTCACGGCGAGTCCTCCATATAGTCTATTATACCATCAATCCCGCGCCTTTGACAATAACCAAAGCGCGGGAACTTGGCGCGCGTTAAATTCTGACGAAATCAGTCAGGATTGATTGACAGGGGCCCGGCGCGGTGATATAGTAAATGTCGACTGAAACAGTCAGGATTCAAGGGAGGAACACGATGAAACTGTCCACCCGCGCCCGCTACGGCATCCACGCCATGTACGATCTGGCGCAGAATTACGGCGCGCAGCCGCGGCCGATCAAGGCCGTGGCCGAGGCGCAGACCATCCCCGAGGCGTATCTGGAACAGCTTTTGTGTACGCTCAGGCGCGCGGGTCTGGTGGTGAGCGCCCGCGGCGCGCAGGGCGGCTACATGCTTTCCCGGCCGCCGGGGGAAATTACCGTGGGCGACATACTGCGCTCTTTGGAGGGCGGGCTGACGCTGCTGGACTGTCTGGAGGGCGAGGACGCCTGCGGCAAGAGTTGCGACTGCCCCTCGCGCAAAGTCTGGAAGCGCCTGCGCGACGGCCTGAATGAGATCGTGGACGGCATCACACTGGAAGATATGTTACGGAGGGACGAATAAATGAGAGTCTATATGGACAACGCGGCCACCACGCGGGTCATCGAGCCTGTGTTTGAGGCCATGAAGCCCTACCTTTGCGATATCTACGGCAATCCCTCGAGCGTACACGGCTTTGGCCGCGAGGCGCTGACGGCGCTGGACAGGGCGCGCGGGCAGGTGGCGGCGGCGCTGGGCGCGCAGAGTTCGGAGATCTACTTCACCGGCTGCGGCACCGAGAGCGACAACTGGGCCATCCGCGGCGCGGCCTACGCCCGCAAGGACAGGGGCAACCACATCATCACCACGCAGATTGAGCACCACGCCGTGTTGCACACCTGCCAGCAACTGGAAAAGGAGGGCTTCGAGGTCACCTACCTGCCGGTGGACGAGTTCGGGCTGGTGCATCCTGAGGAGCTTGAAAAGGCACTCAGGCCGGAGACGACCATCGTTTCCATCATGTACGCCAACAACGAGATCGGCACCATCGAGCCGATCGCCGAACTGTGCAGGATCGCCAGGGCGCACGGGGCGCTGTTCCACACCGACGCCGTGCAGGCCGTTGGGCATGTGCCCATCGACGTAAAAGCACTGGACGTGGACATGCTTTCCCTCTCCGGCCACAAGCTGCACGCGCCCAAGGGCGTGGGCGCGCTCTACATCCGCAAAGGCCTGCACATTCAGCGCTTCATGGAGGGCGGCGCGCAGGAGCGCAACCAGCGCGCCGGCACGGAGAACGTGGCCTCCATTGTCGCCATGGGCGCGGCCATTGAACTGGCGGTCAGGCACCTGAACGAGAACGTAGAAAAAATCGCCGCCATGCGCGACCGCCTGACGAAGCGCATTTTGACGGAGATCCCCTACACGCGGCTCAACGGCCACCCGGAACAGCGCCTGCCGGGCAATGTCAACGTCTGCTTCCGCTTCATCGAGGGCGAAGCGCTGCTTCTGTCGCTGGATCTGATGGGCATCGCCGGCTCTTCCGGCTCGGCCTGCACCTCCGGCTCGCTCGACCCCTCGCACGTGCTGCTGGCCATCGGCCTGCCCCACGAGATCGCCCACGGCTCCTTGCGGCTGTCGCTCTCGGAGGAAAACACCATGGAGGAAGTGGACTACGTGGTGGACGCGCTCAAGAAGATCGTCGAGCGTCTGCGCGCCATGTCCCCGCTTTACGACGAATTTTGTAAGACACAGGAGGGCTAAGCGATGATGTATTCCGAAAAAGTCATGGATCACTTCATGAACCCCCGCAACGTCGGCGAGATCGAAGACGCCAGCGGCGTGGGCGAGGTCGGCAACGCCAAATGCGGCGACATCATGAAAATATACATCAAAGTGGATGACAACGACGTCATCACCGACGTGAAGTTCAAAACCTTCGGCTGCGGCGCGGCCATCGCCACTTCCAGCCGCGCCACGGAAATGGTGATGGGCAAGACCGTGGACGAGGCCTTGCAGATCACCAACGAGATGGTCACCGAATCGCTCGGCGGGCTGCCGCCGGTGAAGCTGCACTGCTCCGTGCTGGCCGAGGAGGCTTTGCACGCGGCCATCGCAGACTATCGCGAAAAGCACCCCAAGGCGTAAGAACGCGGCGGGCGCGTTGCCCCGCGCGGAGGCGATTTTCCCCTCTGCGCGGGGCTTTCGCGCCGGAATGGAGGCAAAATGATCCACGGAAATCTGGAGGGCATCCGCCAGAGCACACTGGATGAACTGGAAAAACTCTACGACGCGCAGTTCGCGCGCGACGAATACCTGCCCGACCGGCTTTTGAACGCGCTGGTGCGCTTCACCATGCAGTTAAACCGCGAATTGCTGGTCTATCTGGACCGCAACGGCGTGGTGCTGGAGGTGGCCATTGGCTCCATCGCCAGCATTTCGCTGCCGGAACTGCATTTGCGCCGCAACCTCGACCGGCTCTCGGGCTACCGCTGCATCCACACCCACCCGGGCGGGGACGCGCGGCTCTCGGACGTGGACGTGCAGGCGCTGCGGCTGTTGCGCTTCGATTCCATGTGTTCCGTGGGCGTGGCGGAGGGCCGCGCCACGGGCATCATGGCGGCGTTTCTGGGCGAGGCGGAGTACGACCGCCTTTCCATCGTCACCTTCGGGCCGGTCAAGCCCGGCCGCATCCCGCAGAGCCTGTGGATGCGGGAGATCGAGGCCGCCGAGGAGCGCGTCCAGCGCGCTATCGAGCGCGGGGGGCTGACCGAAACCGCCGAGCGCGCCATGCTCATCTCCACTGACTCGGAGGACTCTCTGGACGAACTGGCGGAGCTGGCCGAAACCGCCGGTGCGCTGGTGGTCAGCCGCGTGTTGCAGAAGCGGCAGCGGCCCGACCCGGGAACGTTCATCGGCTCCGGCAAGGCGGAGGAACTGGCGCTGGACTGCCAGGCGCTGGAGGTCGATCTGGCCATACTCGACGACGAACTGACCGGCGCGCAGCAGCGCAATCTGGAAAACGCGCTGGGCGTGCGCGTCATCGACCGCACGGCGCTGATCCTCGACATCTTCGCCGCCCGCGCGCAGACCGCCGAGGGCAAGTTGCAGGTGGAACTGGCGCAGATGAAGTACCGCCTGCCGCGGCTGGTGGGTCTGGGGCAGTCGCTCTCCCGCCTGGGCGGCGGCATCGGCACGCGCGGCCCCGGCGAGACGCGGCTGGAGGTGGACCGCCGCCGCGTGCGCAAGCGCATCGACGATCTGGAGGGGCAGCTTGCCGAACTCAAGCGCCAGCGCGACATGCGCCGCGCGCGCCGCGAAAAACAGGACAAGACCGTGGTGGCGCTGGTGGGCTACACCAACGCCGGCAAGTCCACGCTGCTCAACGCGCTCTCCGGAGCCGACGTGCTGGTAGAGGACAAGCTGTTCGCCACCCTCGACCCGGTGATGCGCGCCGTTTCCCTGCCGGAGAACCGCGAATGCCTGCTGGTGGACACGGTGGGCTTCATCCGCAAGCTGCCGCATCCGTTGGTGGAGGCGTTCCATTCGACGCTGGAGGAAGCGCTGTGCGCCGATCTCATCGTGGTGGTCAGCGACGTATCCAGCCCCTTCTACCATCAGCAGCGCGAGACGGTCTTTGCCGTGCTCGACCAACTCGGCGCCGGCGACAAGCCCGTATTGGAGGCGCTCAACAAGGCCGACAAGGCAAACCTCGAGGGCATGATCGAGCCGCCGGGGGCGGTGCTCATTTCCGCGCGCACGGGCGAGGGGTTGGAGACGCTGCTTTCCGAGATCGCCCGCCGCGTGGCCGCGCTGCGCCACCCGGTGGAACTGCTGGTGCCTTACGAAAAGGGCGCGGCGCTGTCCCTGATCCATGAAAAGGGGCAGGTGCTCTCCGAGGAATACGGGGCGGAGGGAACGAGCGTCACCTGCCTGCTCGACGCCGCGCTGCACCGGCGCGTGCTCAAGCTGCTGGAGGGATAGAGCGCAAAAAGCGCTTCCGGGCGGTCATGTCCCGGAAGCGCTTGCGTTTATTTTCTCATTCCCCAGCCGTACAGAGGCCGTTCTTTTCCAGAAAGCCGGCCACCGCGCCGGTGAGGGGATCATAGCCGCCGCGATAGAAGCGGGGAATGAGCGGGCAGAACAGCAGCGTGCCAATGAGGCAGACGAGCATGTCCTGCATGGTATCGTTGACGCCCGTGGTCAAAACGCACTGCAAATCGCGCCCCGTGAGCGCCGCCGCCGTCCACTCGCACAGTTCAAACAGCCCCGCCACCGCCATGGAGGCAAAGAACACGAACAACACCGCCGTGGGCACGCTGTGTTCCTTTAAGGGGCGCTTTTTCTGCAGGATGAGGAACAGCGTCAGCGCCAGCATGGCCACGAACACGCCTGAGAGCGTGTGCGCCACCTTGTCAAAGCCGTGGATCTTCTGGTAAAACTCCGCCGTGCCGCCCAGCGGGTAGGCGAGAAACGTAAAGAAGAACACGCAGAACTCCATCTGATAGCCGCGCTTGAAGCGGAAGATTTTGTAAAAGGCCCAGAAGAGCGGGTAGAGAAAATAGGTACCGATGCCCATCGTCAGGCGATAGCTGTTGCCGGTGACGGCGCCGCTGACGACCAGATAGGCGCTGAAGAGGGCGTAGAGTATCTCGGCGGCCAGTGCGATGGGACGGAAGCGCTCGTCGCGTTCGCTTGCGGTTTGCATGATGTGTTTCTCTCCTTTGGTAATATAAGAAGGCGCTCCCCCGCGCCGCGGAGAAGCGCCGTTTGCGTCGCCGCAGATCATCCGCGCGCCGTCCGCATCGACTCCAGCGCGCAGAAAAGACTGTCCATGCCGAAGCCCAGCGCCGCGACGCCCATGCTCAAAGACCAGGAAAAGCCGGCGAAAATGCCGACGAGCAGCACAAGCCCCGCCAGGGCGCTCAGCGCCGCCAGTACGCCGCCCACCGCCGAGGGGAACAGGCGCCAGTTCACGGCCTTGAGCCGAGAGACGGCGCAGTAAGCGAGAATGGCCGCCAGCGCCACATCGCAGAGCGCCTGCGCCCAGCGCCAGGGGAGCAGCATCCGCGCCCCGGCGAGCAGCAGCGCCCCGGCAAAGCGGAATTCATAGAGCGAAAAGGCGGCCTCCTCCGCGGGCATGGCGAAGTGCTCGTACTGCGCCAGCAACGCGCGGAAGACTACCAGCATGGCCTGCACGCACAGCGCAAGTCCGCCCAGCAGCACCACCGTGGCACAAAGGGCGTTGGCCGGGCCGACGCTCTCGCCGTAGCCGGACGTGGCGGTAAAATAGCCGGCCACCAGCAGGATCAGCCCCGCCGCGGCCTGCGCGGCGGCGTTTTTGCGCGCTTCCCGCGCGCCCAGCGCGCGCAGCGAGACGCGCGCGGCGATATTGCGAACATCTGACATACAGACACCTCCCAACCATACATACAGCATAGCGGGAAAATCTGAAAATGCGCCTGCCGAAATTCTGAAAAGTTCTTAAGCCACCCTCATTCCGGCAAAAAGTCGAAATACGTATGCGGGTACGGCTCAACCCTGAGCGTATAGTGCCACCACTCGTTTTCATAGGGCGCAAAGCCGCTTTTTTCCATGATCGCCCGCAGCCGCAGGCGGTTTCGCGCCGCCATCCCATTGACCGGCGCGCCATGGCGGGAGATCGCGTCCATCAGGTCGAAACAGCCGCCCATCTCCAGGAGGGAGCCGTCCGGCCGCGCCAGCGTCAGATCGACCGTGCTGCCGCGGCTGTGGCCGGAGCGCGCCGCCACGTAGCCCAGCGGCACGATGTCGCCCTTGGCGATGTTCGGGTAGTGCTTTTGTTTCGTCCTGCCATCCTCCGGCGCGGCGCACCAAGCGAGAAAGCGATCCACGGCCCGCTGGGGGCGATAGGCGTCCCAGAGGAACAGACGGAGGCCTTCCCTTTCCGCCAAAGAGGCGGCGCGGGCAAGGGCGGCGGCCAACTCGACCGTGCCGGCGAGGCGGTTTTGCGCGTAGCCGTCCACCGGCGCGCCGGTGAAGTTGTCGCTCGTTGCGTATTTCGCGTCCCAGAGGATGCCGGGAACGGCCTCGTCCAGCCAGACGAATCCGCTTTGCATGGTTTGATCTCCTTTCCGCCGCGGCCGCAAGATTTTCCCGGAAAGCGCTTGCAAAACCGCGCCGCTTCGCTATAATAGGGTTGGATTCAACAAAACCGCAAAAGAAAGGTCGGTCGGGATATGGCGCTTTACAATATGAAGGAGATACTTGCCGACGCGCAGAAGCGCGGTTATGGCGTGGGCTTTTTCAACGCCGTCAATCTGGAGATGATCCGCGCCTACATCGAGGCGGCGGAAGAGCTCGATTCCCCCATCATCATCGGCACGGCAGAGGCGCTGCTGCCCATCGCCCCCTTCGAGTGGATCGTGCCGGCGATGCTGGAGGCGGCGCGGCGCGCCAAGGCGCCGGTGGCGGTGCATCTGGACCACACCTATCATTTCAAGACGCTGATGCAGGCGCTGCGTGCGGGCTTTGGCTCCATCATGTACGACGGTTCGCGCGAGAGCCATGAAAACAACCTCAAGCACTCCGCGGCCATCGCCCGCATCGCCCACGGCATGGGTGTGGGGCTGGAATGCGAACTGGGCAGCGTCAGCGGCCTCACCGACGAAACCGGCCATGAGGACGAAATGATCTACACCGACCCCGCCGAGGCCGCGGAGTTCTTGGAGCGCACGGGCGCGGACTTCCTTGCCGTGTCCATCGGCACGCAGCACGGCGTGTACAAGGCCGAGCCGCATCTGGACATCCCCCGCCTCAAAGAGATACGCGCCGCAGTGGACGCGCCGCTGGTGCTGCACGGCGGTTCCGGGCTCTCGGACGAAGATTTCCGCAATACCATCGACGGCGGCATCGCCAAGATCAACGTCTATACAGATATCATACTCGCCGGCAAGCGCGCCCTTGCCGAGCACCCCGACGCCGCCTACACCGACGGCCTTTGCCTGGCGCGGGAGGCCATGAAGGAAGCGACGGTGAAAAAACTGCGCGTCTTCGGCAGCGCGGGCAAGGCGTAAGGGAAAGTGGGCAAAGCGGGCGGCGTAAGGCCGTCCGCTTTTGCGTTACGGGAGCGCCTCCACATCCCCAAACAGCCTTTCCCCCATCGCCACGCTCGCGGGGTCGTAGAGCACGAGGTAGACGGTCATGTCGCTTTTTTCGAGGAAACGCTCGATCGTCCCCGCCGCTACGCGCAGCGCCGCTTCGAGGGGATAGCCGTAGATCCCGGAGGAAATGAGCGGAAAGGCCACGCTTTGGCAGCCGTTCTCTCTGGCCAGAAGCAGACTGTTTTCATAGCAGGCGGTCAAAAGCGCCTCCTCGCCGCGCGCGCCGCCGCGCCAGATGGGGCCAACGGTGTGGATGACGTATTTGCAGGGCAGGCGGTAGCCCTTCGTCAGCTTCGCCTCGCCCGTTTCGCAGCCGCCCAGCGTCCGGCACTCGCGCACAAGTTCCGGCCCGGCGGCGCGGTGGATGCAGCCATCCACGCCGCCTCCGCCCAGAAGCGTCTTGTTGGCGGCGTTGACGATGGCGTCCACGGCCAGTTTCGTGATGTCCCCGCGCACGATCTTCAAGGGCATGCGCGCGCCCCCTTTCCTCTGTCTTTTCCAAAGTATAGCACAGTTTGCGGCAAAGGGCAACGCCATGACCGCGTATGTAAAAGTTTGCGCCCGCCGTTGACAGGCCGGGGGGAATCGTGATAAAATCTTCGGGATGAATCACGAAACCAGCATGACCGGCAGGGTGAGCGCCGCCGCGTTGGAGGTCTGTTTCCTGCCGCAGGGCAGGTATTTTTTTGCAAAGGAGGTCAGGGCGTGACGCTTATCTTCAAGAACGCACAGCTCTGCGCGAACGGTCAGCGCACGCGCACGGATGCGCTTTTGGAAGACGGCCGCCTCGTGGCCTTGGAGATGGGCATTCCCGTTCCCTCCCGGGCCTTGGTGTTGGAAAAACCGAATATCGTTTTCTTTCCCGGACTGATCGACGTGCATGTGCACCTTCGAGAGCCGGGATTTTCTTATAAGGAGACGATGGAGACGGGCACGCTGGCGGCGGCGCGCGGCGGCTTCACGCGCGTGTGCGCCATGCCGAACCTCGACCCCGTGCCGGACAACCGCGAACATCTGGATCAGCAGCTTGCCTGCATCCGCGCGGGCGCGAAGGTGCGCGTTTCCCCCTACGGGGCCATCACCCGCGAAGAAAAGGGCGGGGCGCTGGCCGATATGGAGGCCATGGCCCCCTTCGTGGCCGGCTTCTCCGACGACGGGCGCGGCGTGCAGCGCGAGGAGATGATGCGCGCGGCCATGCTGGAAGCCAAGCGCCTTAATAAGATCATCGCCGCCCACTGCGAGGACATGGCCCTCGTGCGCGGCGGCTGCATACACGACGGGGCCTACGCCCGCGCCCACGCGCTTCCCGGCATCTGTTCGGAAAGCGAGTGGCGGCAGGTGGAGCGCGATCTGCGCCTTGCCGAAGAGACGGGCTGCAAGTACCACGTCTGCCACGTTTCCACCAAGGAAAGCGTCGCCCTCATCCGCGCGGCCAAGGCGCGGGGCGTGGACGTGACCTGCGAGACGGGGCCGCATTACCTCGTGCTGGACGAAAACTGCCTCATGGACGAGGGACGCTTCAAGATGAACCCGCCCCTGCGCGCGAGGGAAGACCGCGAGGCGCTGCTTGCCGGCCTGCTCGACGGCACGGTGGACATGGTAGCCACCGACCACGCGCCCCACTCCGCCGCGGAAAAATCGCGCGGCCTGCGCGGGAGCCTCATGGGGGTAGTGGGGCTGGAAACGGCCTTCCCCGTGCTCTACACACATCTGGTCAGAACCGGCGCGATGACGCTGGAGGCGCTGCTTGACCGCATGCGCGACAAACCCGCCGCCCGCTTCGGCTTTGACGACCAGAACGACTGGACGGCGTTCGATTTGGACAGCGCTTACACCATCGACCCGCAGACGTTCCTCTCCCGGGGACGCGCCACGCCCTTTGCCGGCATGGACGTCTTTGGAGAATGCCTTTTGACGATCGTAGGAGGGAAAATCGCATGGCAACACCGTATGACCGCAAACTAGTGCTCGAGACCGGCGAAGAATTTTACGGCCGGGGCTTTGGTGACGCCCGCGAGAGCGTGGGCGAGGTGGTGTTTGATACCACCATGGTCGGCTATCAGGAGATCGTCTCCGACCCGGCCTACGCCTTTCAGATCGTGGTGATGACCTACCCGGTGATCGGCAACTACGGCATCTCCGACGACGACTTCGAGAGCCGCGCGCCGCTGGCCGCCGGCCTGGTGGTGCGCGATTACAACGATCAGCCCTCCAACTTCCGCTACACGCGCACGCTGGCGGAGGTGCTGGAAGACAGCCACATCCCCGGCATCTGCGAAGTGGACACGCGCCGCCTCGCCCGCCTCATCCGCGATGGCGGCAGCCGCCGCGCGCTGCTGACTTCTGCCGAAACGCCCGTGGAAAAAGCGCTGGAACGCCTCGCCGAAACGCCCGTCCGCCGCGACGCGGTGGAGCGCGTTTCCTGCAAAAAGCGCTGGTACTACCGCACCTCCAACCACCGCTTCAACGTGGTGGCTGTCGATCTGGGCATCAAACTGAGCGTGGTGCGCTGCCTGAGCGCCCGCGGCTGCAATGTAACCGTGGTGCCGTGGAACACCTCCGCCGAAGCCATACTCGCCATGAAGCCGGACGGCGTGCTCTTCTCCGGCGGCCCGGGCGACCCGCGCGACATTCCCGAAACCATCGAAACGGCGCGCGCCCTGCGCGGCAAGCTGCCCATTTTCGGCATCGGCGAAGGGCATCAGGTCGTGGCGCTGGCCTATGGCGCGCGCGTGTACAAGTTAAAGAGCGGCCACCACGGGGGCAACCACCCGGTGCGCTGTCTGGAAACGGGGGCGCTCGCCATCACCGCCCAGAACCACAACTACGCCGTGGACGCCGGTTCGCTGCAAGATACCGGCCTGCGCATTACGCACGTGGACATACTGGACAACACCGTGGAAGGATTGGATTGCGAAGAAGACCGCCTGCTCACCGCCCAGTACTGCCCGGAGAGCGCGCCCGGCGCGGCGAACGGCGATACGCGCTTCGACCGCTTTGTACAGCTCATGAAGGAGGCGGGAAACCATGCCTAAGCGCACAGACATCCACAAAATACTCGTCATCGGCTCCGGCCCCATCGTCATCGGTCAGGCCGCGGAATTCGACTACGCGGGCACGCAGGCCTGCCTCGCCCTCAAGGAGGAGGGCTACTAGGTGGTGCTGGTCAACTCCAACCCCGCCACCATCATGACCGACACCGCCATTGCCGACAAGGTGTACATGGAGCCTTTGAAGCTGGAATACCTGGCCAAAATTCTCCGTTACGAGCGCCCGGACGCTATCGTGCCCGGCATCGGCGGGCAGACGGGCCTCAACCTCGCCATGCAACTGGAGCGCAAGGGCGTGCTGCGCGAATGTCAGGTGGAACTCCTGGGCACGAACAGCACCTCCATCGAGCGCGCCGAGGACAGGGAACTGTTCAAGGAACTCTGCGAGGAACTGGGCGAGCCGGTGCTGCCCTCGCTCATCACCCATTCCATGGAAGAGGGCGTGGACGCGGCGGAAACCATCGGCTATCCGGTGGTGCTGCGCCCGGCGTTCACGCTCGGCGGCACGGGCGGCGGCTTCGCTTCCGATGAAGAAGAGCTGCGCGCCATCATGAAAAACGCCCTCAAACTCTCTCCGGTGCATCAGGTGCTGGTGGAAAAGAGCATCAAGGGCTACAAGGAGATCGAGTTCGAGGTGATGCGCGACTGCAACGACACCGCCATCACCATCTGCAGCATGGAAAACGTCGATCCCGTGGGCATCCACACCGGCGACTCCATCGTCGTCGCCCCCTGCCAGACGCTCAGCAGCCGCGAATACGGCATACTGCGCGACGCGGCGCTGCGCATCATCCGCGCCCTGAAGATCGAGGGCGGCTGCAACGTGCAGTTCGCGCTCGACCCGGAATCCTTCCGCTACTACGTCATCGAGGTCAATCCCCGCGTGTCGCGCTCCTCGGCGCTGGCGTCCAAGGCCAGCGGCTATCCCATCGCCCGCGTTTCGGCGAAGATCGCCGTGGGCATGACGCTTTCGGAGATCCGCCTGGCCAACGTGCCGGCCAGCTACGAACCGGCGTTGGATTATGTCGTGACGAAGATGCCGCGCTTCCCCTTCGACAAGTTCGCCACCGCCTCCAACAAGCTCTCCACGCAGATGAAGGCCACGGGCGAGGTGATGAGCATCGGCCGCACGCTGGAGGAAAGTTTCCTCAAGGCCGTGCGCTCTTTGGAGATCGGCGTCTGCCACATGCACATGCCCAAGTTCGACAACACGCCGGACGCGGCGCTGCTTCAGTACGTCTCCATCGGCACGGACGACCGCCTCTTCGCCATCGCCGAACTTCTGCGCCGCGGCGTGGACGCGAGCACCATCTGCAACCACACGCAGATCGACATGCTCTTCCTCGATTGCGTGAAAAGGGTGGTCGATTACGAGCGCGTGCTCGCCGCCCATCCCGGCGACCACGACTGCCTTATTAAGGCCAAGCGCATGGGCTTTGCCGACAGGTACATCGCCAAACTGTGGAACACGGACGAGGACGCCGTCTTTAGTCTGCGCCGGGAGATGAAACTCTTCCCCGTCTACAAGACCATCGACACCTGCGCCGGCGAGTTCCCCGGCTACGTGCCGTACTTCTACTCCATCTACGAGGAAGAAAACGAGTCCATCGTCGAAGACCGCCGCAAGGTGATCGTGCTGGGCAGCGGCCCCATCCGCATCGGCCAGGGCGTGGAGTTCGACTATTCCACCGTCCACGCCGTCAAGACCATCAAGGAAAGCGGCTACGAGGCCATCATCATCAACAACAACCCGGAGACTGTCTCCACGGACTACACCACCAGCGACAAGCTTTACTTTGAGCCGCTCACGCCCGAGGACGTGATGAACGTCATCGAACTGGAAAAGCCGGAGGGCGTCATCGCCTCGCTGGGCGGCCAGACGGCCATCAACCTCGCCGAGCCCCTGATGAAGCGCGGCGTGCGCATCATCGGCACGGACTTTGAGGCCATCGAAAAGGCCGAGAACCGCGACGCCTTTGAAAAGGTGATGCAGTCCCTCGGCATCCCCCAGCCGCGCGGCGAGGCCGTGACCGACATCGAAGAAGGCGTGCGCGTGGCCGCGGAGATCGGCTACCCGGTGCTGGTGCGCCCCAGCTACGTGCTCGGCGGGCGCGCCATGCAGATCGTCTCCGGCGAGGAGATGCTGCGCGCCTACCTGAAAAACGCCGTGGAGATCAACGAAAAGCAGCCGGTGCTGGTCGATAAGTACATCGTCGGCCGCGAACTGGAAGTGGACGCCGTCTGCGACGGCAGGGAAGTGTTCGTGCCCGGCATCATGGAACTGGTCGAGCGCACGGGCATCCACTCCGGCGACTCCATCAGCGTCTATCCCACCTTCTCGGTGAGCGACAGGGCCAAGGAGACGATCCTCGAATACACCCGCCGCCTGGGGCTGGCCATCGGCATCGTCGGCCTTTACAACATACAGTTCATCGTCGACGCGCAGGAGAACGTCTACGTCATCGAGGTCAACCCCCGCTCCTCGCGTACGGTGCCGTTCCTCTCCAAGGCCAGCGGCTGGCAGCTTGCCGACATCGCCACGCGCTGCATCCTCGGAAAGAGCCTCAAGGAGCAGGGCATCGCCTGCCTCTATCCGCCGGAAAAGAAGCGCTGGTACGTGAAGGTGCCCGCCTTCTCGTTCACCAAGCTGGCAGGCCTCGACGCCTACCTCTCCCCGGAGATGAAGTCCACCGGCGAGGCCATCGGCTACGACGACAGCATGACCCGCGCCCTCTACAAGGCCCTGCAGGCCTCGGGCATGGCGGTGATGAACTACGGCACCATACTCGTCTCCCTCGCCGACCGCGACAAGGAAGAGGCGCTGCCGCTCGTCCGCCGCTTCTACAACCTCGGCTTCAACATCGAGGCCACCAGCGGCACCGCTGCGTTTTTGAAGAGCCACGGCATCCGCACGCGCGTGAAAAAGAAGATCAGCGACGGCAGCGAGGAAATTCTCGACTCCATCCGTCAGGGCTACGTCAGCTACGTCATCAACACGCGCGACATGAACTCGCTCGGCCAGCTCTCCGACGGCTACGAGATCCGCCGCTGCGCCGTGGAAAACAACGTGACCATGTTTACCGCGCTGGACACGGTGAAGGTGCTGCTCGACGTTCTGGAAGAGACGACCTTGACCATCTCCACCATCGACGCATAGGGAGGCGGCATGAAAAAGGGTCTGTTTACCGTAACGGAAAATAGCAGCGTCGCCGACCGCACGCTGCGCATGACGCTGGCGGGCGACGCCTCGGCCATCGTGCGCCCGGGACAGTTCGTCAATGTGGAAATTGAAGGGCTGTACCTGCGCCGCCCCATCAGCGTTTGCGACTGGGACGCGGGCAAGGTGGTGCTGGTCTACAAGGTGGTCGGCGCGGGCACGCAGAAACTCTCCCGCCTGCGCCCCGGCGCGGCGCTCGACCTGCTCACCGGCCTTGGCAACGGCTTCGATGCCGGCGCTTCCGGCGCGCGGCCGCTGCTGGTGGGCGGCGGCGTGGGCGTGCCGCCCCTCTACGGGCTGGCAAAGCGCCTGATGGCGGCGGGCAAACAGGTGACGGCGGCGCTGGGCTTTGGCAGCGCGCGCGAGGCCATACTGGTCGATGAACTGCGCGCGCTGGGCGCGGACGTACGCGTGGCCACCATGGACGGGAGCATGGGCATAAAGGGGCTGGTCACAGGCCTCTTTCCCGCCCTTGCCGAACCCACCTACTTCTACGCCTGCGGCCCGGCGAAGATGCTCGCCGCCGTGGAAAACGCCCTGCCCTGCGATGGCGAAATGAGTTATGAGGAGCGCATGGGCTGCGGCTTCGGCGCCTGCGTGGGCTGCACCTGCCAGACGAAGAGCGGCGCCAAGCGCGTCTGCAAGGACGGGCCGGTGTTCAAGAAGGGGGAGGTGCTGGCGTGAACACACAGGTAAGTCTCTCCGGCTGGACGCTGGATAACCCCGTCATCCCCGCCAGCGGCACGTTTGGCTACGGCTACGAGTTTTCCGAGTGGTACGACATCAACATACTCGGCACATTCTCCTTCAAGGGCACCACGCAGGAAGCGCGCTTTGGCAACCCCACCCCGCGCATCGCCGACGCGCCCGCCGGCATGCTCAACGCCGTGGGCTTGCAAAACCCCGGCGTGCGCGCCGTGATCCGCGAAGAGCTGCCCAAACTCAAAAAGGTGTTTCGCAAAAAGGTCATCGCCAACGTCAGCGGCTTTTCCGTGGAGGAATACGCCCGCACCTGCGCGCTTCTGGACCGCGAGGAACAGGTGGGGCTTCTGGAAGTGAACATCTCCTGCCCCAACGTCCACGGCGGCGGCATGGCCTTCGGCGCTTCGCCGGAGATGGCCGCCAAAGTCACCGAGGCGGTCAAGGCGGTGACGAAAAAGCCCGTCTACATGAAACTCTCGCCCAACGCCGCCAGTATCGCCGAAGTGGCGCGCGCCTGCGAAGAAGCGGGCGCGGACGGCGTTTGCCTCATCAACACGCTTCTGGGCATGCGCATCGACCCGCGCACGCGCCGGCCCATCCTCGCCAACACCTTTGGCGGCCTCTCCGGGCCGTGCGTGCTGCCCGTGGCGCTGCGCATGGTCTGGCAGGTGTACGAGGCCGTGAACATCCCCATCATCGGCATGGGCGGCGTCGCAAGCGCCGCGGACGTGCTGGAAATGATGCTCGCCGGCGCCACGGCAGTGGAAGTAGGCGCGGCAAACCTGAAAAACCCCTACGCCTGCCGGGACATCGTCCGCGCCCTGCCCGCGGAAATGGCCCGCTGCGGCATCGAAAATCTTACCGACATCATAGGAGGCGCGCACCATGGGTAAAGACGTCATCATCGCCCTCGACTTCCCCGGCCGCGAGGAAACGCTCGCGTTTCTTGACCGATTCACCGGCAAAAAGCCCTTCGTGAAGATCGGCATGGAGCTTTTCTACGCCGAAGGGCCGCAGATCGTGCGCGAGATCAAGCGCCGCGGCCACAAGATCTTCCTCGACCTCAAGCTCTGCGACATTCCCAACACCGTCAAGGGCGGCATGCGCTCGCTCTCGCAGTTGGACGTGGACATGACCAACCTCCACGCCTTCGGCACCATCGCCATGATGGAGGCCGCCCTCGAAGGCCTGACCCGCCCGGACGGCACCCGCCCGCTGCTCATCGCCGTGACGCAGTTGACCAGCACCGACCAGATGCGCATGGAAAAGGAACTGCTCATTGAAAAGCCGCTCCCCGAAGTGGTGATGCACTACGCGCAGTTGGCCCGCACCGCCGGGCTGGACGGCGTGGTCTGCTCGCCCCTGGAAGCGGGCGAGGTTCACAGGCGCTGCGGTCAGGACTTTGTCACCGTCACCCCCGGCGTGCGCTTCGCCGGCGGCGACACGGGCGACCAGAAGCGCGTCACCACCCCGGAAAAGGCCCGCGAACTCGGCTCGGACTACATCGTCGTCGGCCGCCCCATCACCAAGGCGGAAGACCCCGTGGAAGCCTACGAGCGCTGCCTGCAAGGTTTCGTCGGATAAGGAGGAAAAAGCATGGAACTGCAAGAGAGGATCGCCCGCGACCTGCTCTCCATCGGCGCGGTTTTCCTGCGCCCGGAGCAGCCCTTCACCTGGGCCAGCGGCATCAAAAGCCCCGTTTACTGCGATAACCGCCTCACCCTCACCGCGCCGGACGTGCGTCTGGACGTGGAAAACGGCCTCGCCGAAACCATCCGCAACCACTACCCGGACTGCGAAGTGCTGATGGGCACCTCCACCGCCGGCATCGCCCACGCCGCCATCACCGCCCACATCCTCGGCCTGCCCATGGGCTACGTGCGCTCCGGGGCCAAGGATCACGGCCGCGGCAACCAGATCGAGGGCAAATTGGAAAAGGGCCAGAAAGTCGTGGTCGTCGAAGACCTCATCTCCACTGGCGGCAGCGTCATCGAAGTGGTCAACGTGCTGCGCGAAGCCGGCGCGCAGGTGCTGGGCATCGCCAGCATCTTCACCTACGGCATGAAGAAGGGCTTGGACCGCCTCGCCGCCGCGAACGTACAGAACATCAGCCTTTCCAACTTCGACGCCGTCTGCCGCGTGGCCGCGCGGGAGGGCTATATCAAGGAAGAAGACATCGCCCGCCTGCTGGCCTTCCGCGATAACCCCTCGGACGAGAGCTGGATCGGAGGCGCGAAATGAGAAGCCTCATCAATATCCTCGAACTCTCGGCGGAGGAAATCGCCGCCCTCATCGCCACGGCGGAGGACATCATCGCCAACCCGCAAAAATACGCCGAGGCCTGCCGCGGCAAGAAGCTGGCGACGCTGTTTTTCGAGCCCTCCACGCGCACGCGCCTCAGCTTTGAGGCGGCCATGTACGAACTGGGCGGGCAGGTGCTGGGCTTTTCCGAGGCGGCCTCGTCCTCGGCGGCCAAGGGCGAGAGCGTTTCCGACACCGTGAAGGTCGTCTCCTGTTACGCGGACATCATCGCCATGCGCCACCCCAAGGAGGGCGCGCCGCTGGTGGCCTCGATGAAGGCGGACGTGCCGGTGATCAACGCCGGCGACGGCGGCCACAACCACCCCACGCAGACGCTGGCCGACCTTTTGACCATCTGGCGCGAAAAGGGCCGCTTCACGAACCTGACCATCGGCCTGTGCGGCGACCTCAAGTTTGGCCGCACCGTGCATTCGCTGATCGAGGCCATGGCACGCTATGAGAACGTGCGCTTTGTGCTCATTTCTCCGGAGGAACTCAAGCTGCCCAGCTACGTCAAAAAGGACATACTGCAAAAGAAGGGCATCCCCTATACGCAGACCACCGATCTGGAGAGCGTCATGCCCGAACTGGACGTTTTGTACATGACGCGCGTGCAAAGGGAGCGCTTCTTCAACGAGGACGAGTACGTGCGCCTCAAGGACAGCTACATACTCACCCCGGAAAAGCTCAAGACCGCCAAGGAGAGCCTTTCCATCCTCCACCCGCTGCCGAGGGTAAACGAAATTTCTGTGGCCATCGACGACGACCCGCGCGCCTGCTACTTCAAACAGGCGCTCAACGGCAAGTACATGCGCATGGCGCTGATTCTGAAACTGCTGGGGGTGGAAGTATGAACATAGACGCGATCCGCAACGGCATCGTCATCGACCATATCCGCGCCGGCAAGGCGATGGAGATCTATAAGCTGCTCAATCTGGAAGCGCTGGATTGCTCCGTGGCCATCATCAAAAACGCGCCCAGCGAATTGATGGGCAGGAAGGACATCATTAAGATCGACCGGGCGCTGGACGTGGACCTGGACGCGCTGGGGTATATCGACCCGGATATCACCATCAACGTCATCGTCGACGGCGTGCTGACTGAAAAGCGCCATCCGGAACTGCCGGAGACGATCACCAATATCATCAAGTGTAAAAACCCCCGCTGCATCACCACCACGGAACAGGAATTGCCGCAGGTGTTCAAGCTCACCGACCGCGAAAAGCGCGTCTACCGCTGCCTCTACTGCGAGGGCCAGGCCAAATAACCCCACGCCACCCCAAAAAGGGATTCTCAAGGGATTGATCCCTTGAGCGGGTCCGGGCAGCGCCCGGCGGGTCTGGGCAGCGCCCAGCGTTCCCCCGTTCCCCCGCCTCCCCGTCCCCCGCGCGCCCGCCAGACTCCGATGGGCGTGCGGGGCTTCTTTTCCCCAAAAACCACTCCTGACCCAAAATCCGGGCGCGCGCCCCCTCTGCAGCGCCTTTGCCCCGCAGGGGCAAACAGCGTCGCCCCCGCCCGCCGCAGCGCCTCCTTGCCGCAGGCAAGGCAGCGTCACTCCACTCACCCACGCCCCTGCTGACAACCGCCCCCTTCCGTGCTATAATAAAACCATCCACACCCCACGAAAGCGAGGCGAACCCCATGAAACTCGGCATCATCCGCTGCATGCAGACCGAGGACTACTGCCCCGGCACCACGGACTTCCGCCTGCTCGCCGCCCACGAAGGCGCTTTCCAGAACATCTCCGAACCCATCGAACTGGTCGGCTTCACAAGCTGCGGCGGCTGCCCCGGCAAGCGCGCCCCGCTGCGCGCCCGCCTGCTCGTCGAGCGCGGCGCGGACGCCATCGCCTTCGCCTCCTGCATCGGCAAGGGCACGCCCATCGGTTACTCCTGCCCCTTCTTCCGCAAAATGCTGGAACTGGTCAAACAGGAACTCCCCGAGGGCGCAGAGGTATTCGAGTACACCCATTAAAGGAGCGCGGACGAATGAAAAACTTCTGGGGCTACGCCCATAACGGGCGCTTTGGCGTCGGTTGCACGGGGCAGAGCGTCTATATTTACGACGCCGAGGGGCGGGAACTCAAGCGCTTCTCCGGCCTGCGATACGCCTATACGCCCCTCCTCTGCCCGGGAAAGCCTCTGCTGGCAGTGAAATCCGCCGAGCCGTGGCTGTTGTTTTTCGATCTTGAGCGGCTGGAAGCAGTGAAAAAGCTGCGCCTGCGCAAGCCGAATCAGCAGACGCAGGACGACGGCTGCTGCTTTTCCCCGGATGGCGAGCGCTTTTTCAACCTCGAAGCCCAGAACGACATGACCGGACAACTGGTGATCTACGACACGCGGGAATTTGCCGAGCAGGCGCGCCTGTTCGAAGGAGCGCGGCTGGTTCCGCAGCACATCGAACCGGCAGAAAGCGGAGACGCATACTTCCTTCTGGGCTATGAGCGCCCCGCGGCCCTGGAGGGCGACGGCTGGGAAAACGCGTATTTCGTCGCGCGGCTGGATGCAAAAGGCGGTTTGGAACGCAGGCCGCTGGACGCGGAACAGTATCGAATGCTGGCAGCGCGCAAAAGCTGGGAGCACGCCGGGTTCACGGCAAAAAAAGCGGAATGGACGTTCCCGTATCTGGGCGGGGAAATCCCCGAGGCCGTACCGCTGCCGTTGGAGCGCGTGTTCGCGGAGGCGTGACGCGGAGAAGCGCGGGAGCGCCGGCCAGTTTAAGGATTTTTCAGAAAGACATACGGCCAAATTTCAGAACAAACCGCGATAATGAGAAAGGAAGCACCATGAGCGCCACCATCCTCCTTGTGGACGACGACGCGGAGATCCGCGAACTGCTGGAACTTTTGCTCACCGGCGAGGGCTACGCCGTCCTGCAGGCCGGCAGCGGCGAAGCCGCCCTCGAACTGCTCGGAAAGGGCGCGAGCGTCGATCTCATCATCCTCGACGTGATGATGCCCGGCCTTTCCGGCTACAAGACCTGCGCCCGCATCCGCGAAACCTCCAACGTGCCCATCCTCTTCCTCACCGCCCGGGGCATGGACACCGACCTCACCCTCGGCTTCTCCGCCGGCGGCGACGATTACCTGTCCAAGCCCTTCTCCAACGCCGAACTGCTCTCGCGCGTCAAGGCGCTTCTGCGGCGCTACCACGTCTACGGCGGCAAGGAGGAAACCGTGGACACAGGCTGCATCGCCGCGCACGGCCTGCGCGTGGACAGGCGCTTCAACGAGGTCTTCAAGGATGGGCAGGAACTTTCGCTTACGGAACTGGAATACCGCCTGCTGCGCCTGATGATGGAGCACCGCGGCAAGATCTTCTCCGCGGAAAACCTCTACGAAAGCGTCTGGGGCGAGCCGTATTTTTCCGTCAGCGCCAACACCGTAATGGTGCATATCCGCAAATTGCGCGCCAAGATCGAGGACGATCCGCAAAACCCGCGCATCGTCAAGACCGTCTGGGGAAAGGGGTATCGCGTTGAATAGCGGCAAGAGCGAAAAAACGCCGAAGATCGCCCTGCGCCATTCGCGCATCGGCCTGCGGCTGCTGCTCAATATGCTGGCGGCGCTGGTGCTGGGCGTGATCGTTTACATCGGCGTCACCCAGCTGGGATCTTGGGCACAAAATTCCATCATTTACGAGCGGCTCTTCAGCGAGGAATACAAGCAGAAGATGCTGCACGATCTGCAAAACTACGTCACCGACAACGACATCAGCTCATCGGACTACATGCAGATCAGCGTCTGGCTCAGCGACAACATCGGCATCGGCTTTTTCTATGATCAGCGCACGCCGAGCGACGGCGATTACGTCATCCAATTTGCCGACCGCGCCGTCTCCGTGGTGCCATACGTCACCTCCAACGCCTACGATCAGCAGATCACGCTCGTGGCCGCGGTGCTGGCGCTGGCGGCGGCGCTGCTCATCATCGCCCCCTACGCGCGGCGCATCTCCTCGGATATCAAGCACCTTTCCGGCGACATGGCCCTCATCGCCGGCGGCGATCTCTCCCACGAAGTGAAGCTCAAGGGCAAGACGGAACTGGCGGAGCTTGCCCAGAGCTTCGACCAGATGCGCCAGGCCATCGCCGCGCGCATGGAGCGCGAGAGCGAGGCCGTGCGCGCCAATCAGGAACTGATCGGAGCGCTGTCGCACGATCTGCGCACGCCGCTGACCAAGCAATCCAGCTATCTGGAACTGGCGCTGAGCGAGCGTTACCAAAACGACGCGGCGGGCATGCGCGCCTGCGTGGAAAGGGCAGCCAAGGCCACGGGCGAACTGCGCGAGCGCATCGAGGAGTTGTTTTCCTATTTCCTCGTCTTCTCCGGGGAAAAGGGGACGGAGCCGCTCTTGGAGGATGTGGACGGTTCGCAGGTGCTCGCGCGGCTGCTCAACGATCAGGCGGAGTTTTTGCGCCTGCGGGGCTTTAGCGTGGACAGCCAGGCCGTGCCGCAGGGGCTGCGGCTGCGCGTGTATTTGCCGGGGCTGACGCGCATCTTCGACAACATGACCTCCAACATACTGCGCTACGCCGATCCCGCGCGCGATGTGCTCACCTATGTGGTGGTCAACGATTCGCGCGCCTTCGTTCACTTCGACAACAGCGTGCGCGAGGACGCGGAGCGGCGCGAAGGCACCAACATCGGCTGCCGTTCCGCCGCGCGGCAGGCCGAATTGATGGGCGGCGCGCTGCGCACGGAGCGCGCGGGCAGCCGCTACTACGCCATCCTGGAACTGCCGATCCCGCAGGGCGCGTGAGCGCTTCGTTTCCGCGCGCTTCTCCCTGCCGCAGCGCAAAAGCTTTCCGCGCTTTTTTACATTCGTCCCCGGCAAAAAGGGCTTGACAAATGCCCGAAAACGTGTATAATATACTCTGTTGCCGATAAAAGCCCGGGCGTGGTGACGCGCTGGCGTAGCTCAATTGGCAGAGCAGCTGATTTGTAATCAGCAGGTTGCGGGTTCGAGTCCCATCGCCAGCTCCACTTTTGCTGGTCGGGCTACCCGGAACGAAATGGATGGGTTCCCGAGTGGCCAAAGGGAGCAGACTGTAAATCTGCCGTCGCAGACTTCGGTGGTTCGAATCCACCCCCATCCACCAACAAGCGGGAATGGCGGAATTGGCAGACGCGCTAGATTCAGGTTCTAGTGAGCAATACGCTCATGCAGGTTCAAGTCCTGTTTCCCGCACCATCAAAAAGCCTTGAAAACATTGAGTTTTCGGGGCTTTTTTCTTGTTTATTGGCCCCTACTACCCTTTATTTTACCCTTTACAGCGTTGTAGACCCTTTAACGGTACAAGCGTAACTGGATTGAATTCAATGTCAGTACCCTTTAGGCATACGCTACAACGGCGTTTTGTGGAATATCACGCGCGTAGATACGTTTGAAGGGTATAAGGGGAATATTTCACTGTACTGCAAAAGATCAAAAGATCAAGTATGTTAATTGAAAAATGCGGACGAATATGATATACTGTTATTCGGGAATATTTGTCAAACATTATGTTAAGTCTGATTTTGTAATATTGGGTTGTTGTCAAAAGGAGGTATCGCCATGAAGAACTTGTCGAGAGCTATTTCTGCTATTGCCGTGATGTTTCTTACGTTACTAAGCTTCAATGCTCTGGCGGCAACTTCCAATTTTGTCGTATATGATAACAATACTACATTCGTGGTGCAAGGCAAAACCATAAAGGCATCACTAGTATCAAATCAGTATAACTGTTGGACATACGCATCTAACATGTACAAGAAAATATGGGGAGACTCCGTAGCGTTCTCGTCAGATTTTACGGGTACTGCTTCTATGGGACATAATTCGTTAAGGCAGCTATCAGATGCTGATAGAACACTAACAGCTAATCATCTAAAATCATATATTAGTAATGCTGAATTAGGTGCGGTTGTAAGAATTTGTGGATGTACTTCCAGTTGCTCAGCGTGGGGTAATGATGGCTTAAATTGCGGTCACAAAGGACACAATGTTGTTATTGTACAGAAGGATTCCAATGGTTTTGCGGCTGTCGAAAATGCATATCCGGAAGGGCAGTCCAGTTACGCAGTATGTACTAGATACTATACATGGCAGGGATTTGTCAATTGGTGGGGAGGATATGGCTGTGGTTACATAAAGTATATCAAATGGCCTAATGCCCCTGTCTACAATAGTTCGTCCAGTTCAACATACCCTCCGATTGCGTACGAACGTTGTACTTACAAAATAGTCAAAGATGTAACCCTGCGTAAAGCTCCTTTCGATTCTGCTGAAAAGGGCTCCTACATTGATGCTGATGATAATGTAACCGTAACATCTGTTGCAGTTGTTGATAACGGCTCAAATTATTGGTTAAAACTTGGCGGTGCATATGATGGTCAGTACATCTTCTCCGGCTACAGCAATACCGGTGTTCAGAACGGAAATCAGTACCTTCAGTATGTGTCCGCATCCCACGGCATTACATGGTCTGGCAATAACCTTTCTGGAATTACGCACACGCAGGGAAAATCCCTTGCTCTGAATGGACAGATCACTTCCAACGCGACAATCAAGTCCATCACAGCACAGCTGTATCATTCTGGAAGCAAATGGGGCGACCCGTACACAGCATCTGTAAACAGCCAATCCTATTCCATGTATGGTTCGGCAATCGATATGAACACGAAGTTCGGTAGTCTGTCCGCTGGCAACTGTAGACTTGATCTCAAGGTTGAATACTATACCAACCGCATGTCTACGGCTACATATACGATCCAGTCCAACTTCACAGTCGGTTCCGGCTCCTCTGCTGCAGCATCTACGCTGAAGATTACGGGTGTGAAATATCCTTCGACCTACATGTACAACAACGGCGGATATGGCTATGTTGTCGATAGTGGTACGGTCAGTTCCAACTACACTCTGACCAAAATCACGACGGACATCCAGAATTCCAGTGGTAAGTCTATTACTACGGGTCTGCCGAAGACTGTTACGCCGTCCGGAACCAGCTATTCGATTTCTGCACTGAATAGCGTTCTTCCCTTCTCCAAAATATCCAGTGCCGGAACATACTATTGGATTATCACGGCAACGGATAGTTCCGGCAAGAGCGTTACGCTGAAAATGCCCATTAATGCAGTTGCTTCCGGAAGTAATACTTTCGCAACCGGAACAACTGAAACCACGGCTGTTACAGGAGTATCCGTTGATCTTGATGAAGTCACCCTTCGAGCAGGTCAAACCACAAAGCTTACAGCAACTGTTTCTCCCTCCAACGCGACAAACAAGTCGGTTACTTGGAAGAGCAGTAATACTGCTGTGGCAACTGTATCGAATGGTACTGTAACTGCCAAAACAGGCGGAACAGCAACGATCACCTGCACGACGGCAGACGGCGGATATACGGCTTCTTGCAAGGTTACGGTAACTACGTCTGTAACTGGCATTTCCCTCTCTCCTACTGCGCTGACTTTGGAGTGGGGAAAGACAAGCTCGCTTACAGCTACCATTTCTCCGACCAATGCAACGAATAAAACTGTGCATTGGTCTACGAGCAACAGTTCCGTAGCAACGGTAGATAATGGTGTTGTAAAGGGTGTCAGTGCTGGTACTGCAACGATTACAGCTATGGCTGAAGATGGCGGATATAAAGCAACATGTGCCGTAACGGTGAAGATTTCTCCGACGGGAGTAAAGCTGAATACAAGTTCTGCAACTTTGAATGTCGGAAATACAACAACGCTTACCGCAACTATTTCGCCCAGCAATGCAACGAACAAGAATGTTACTTGGAGCAGCAGCAATACTGCAGTTGCTACGGTAAGCGGTGGTAAAGTTACTGCAGTTGCCAATGGTACAGCGACGATCACCTGCAAGACTGCGGATGGTAAACACGCGGCTGCATGTACTGTGGTTGTCTATGGTGAAAAGAAGCTCGTGCTGCCTGCTGATCTGGTAGTAATTGATTCTGAAGCATTCAGACAGTCAGCAATGGATACTGTAATCATTTCTCCGAATACAGAATCCATCGGCAGTAAGGCTTTTGCCGATTGCGATGATCTCAGTATCATTTACATGCCTGACCGCGTTGTCCAGATTGCAGAAGATGCATTTGACGGAAGCGAAAATGTATGCTTTGTGTGCGAATCAGAAAATGCGGCAGCAACATACGCAAAGAAGCATTCTATACCGTACGTTGTTGAGTAGTTCTGAATGACAATGGACTACACCACGTCATCAATGATAATCCGTCTTTTTGATGCATGCGGTGTAGTCCGTTCCACCCTTCAAAATACCCTTTACAGCTTCCGAAACGGCTTTACTGCGTTGTACAGGATGATACAAAAACGCCATATATTGTGCTTATCAAAAACTGTATTGCACAATATATGGCGTAGTTGCTGAGTGACATTGAATTCAAGTCCTGTTTCCCGCACCAACCAAAAACCCCTGAAAACATTGCGTTTTCAAGGGTTTTTTCTATACCTGAATGCCTGTTTGACCACAATTTTGACCACAATTCGAGTTTCGTGCCATTGTTTTCTATTTATCGGTGTTTTGAAAACCTTTTGATTTCAGGGGCTTTTAAGGCTTCCATTTCTTCCGATTTAGCCCTTCTATACAAGTTCAAGCCCTGTTTTCTCAAAAAACGCCTCCTTCGTAAATGTGGTGATATCCCGGAACTTCGGCACATCCGGCAGTGCCGCTCCAGGATGGAATAGGGATAGTCCGCCCATTCACACTGACAGACGGTCGCGAACCCGGCCGCCTCCGCCGCCAGGTCCGGCCCGCCGACGCCGGAGAACAGGCTCACATGGGTAAGACGGTCAGGCACGGGGCTGATCCTCATCATCCCCGTAGGCCACACAGAAGGCGTCCAGCTCGCACAGTTCCAGGGCCTTTAGCCGGGCAAGGTCGGCCTTGTCGCCTAACACCAGATAGCGGCCGGGGATGCTCCAGCGGACAAACATCTGGTCGGCGATCTCGTCATACCGCCGGGCGGTGTCGATCAGGTTCTCCATGTCCCGCCGGTCCTTGATCTTCCCGGCAAGGAAGGCCAGCTGGTGCAGCAGCCCATAGAGATGGACTTCCTCGTCAATGTGGGCTTCGCAGGTCTTTTCCTCGATGACATACAGCTTTCCTGTTCCATTTCATGCTCCTTTCTGAATTTGGGGCATAAGAAAACCCGCCTCAAAATGAAGCGGGTCCATGTCTATATCTTCCTACGCATCGGACGAATCACAACGGACAAACTCATATCCAGTAGGGTTTTCTTTGTTGTTCATCACAATACAATAAATATGATCCCCATCCACCATGTGTATTAAATGCTGCGATAGCAAATTCATTATTTTTTCACACCAAATCGGCATCATCTTTTCATAATAACCCAAGTCTATTGTTGAGCCATAGGGATTTGTAGTGTGCATTAAGGCACTACATTTATCGTAGACTTTGATGGCATCTTCTTTGGATAGATATTCTTTTCCTATAACTGTCCATTCCTTTTTTCCTTTGCTTTTATCTGTTTTTACTGGTTCTGGATAAAATTTCGGATTAAGTCTTTCTAAATCTTGAAAAATATATTTTGCATTCCAATTAGAGGAAAACTTAGAACTATACTTTTCATATAATTCTTTGTTGGCTATCAAATTCCCCATAGCAATATGTTCTATAATTTTTCGAATTTGTAAACCAATAAACTCGATATTAGTAGCAGGAAACAAGGTTGTTTGCTTATGTGTTCCTATAGAGTATATTGCGTTCATTCTATTTTTTACAAACCACATCTCTCGGAGATATAAAACAAGTCCGCCCTTCTCCATGTTAATGTCCTACTTTCTTTTTTGATAATTATATCACCTTCTCTCACCTTCATAAAGATTATAATATATGACTTCATCGATGAATTTCAGGAGCGGTTTAACAGCGAGTTTGACGGAGAAGCCGCTTTAAAATGTGCATGGCCTAAACAGAAGAGAACGGTATGGGAAAGAATCAGCGTCAGGAAGCCCTGGAAAAGCTGCTGAATATCGCATCTCTATAGTCATACCGATGCTGCATTGTTCCGGTTTCTTGTGTCACATAACTATAAAAAGTCAAACATATCTTTAAATTTGACTAGGAGGTTCCCTCTATGTGTTATAAAACATTTGTTCGATTATAATACATTTATCAGTCCTCGGAAACAGGGGCAAACCACGTTATGGGCAGAAAGGACGCTTGGATCAGCAGAAGGAAGAGGGAAATTGATGTGACCTGCGAAAAATTGGTTACCGCTGTTGAAGCGAAGGAACGGACATTGAAACTACCAACGCCATTTCCCTATATGATGACAAGATGGTGATAACCTTCAACTACAAAGGCTGGACGGACACCATCACATTTGATAGCTTGAAAACAGCGCTGGAGAAGGAAACAGCGGGTTCGGATTTCGATTGCTCAACTACGCCAAGCCCCGAAAACATTGCGTTTTCGGGGCTTTTCCTTTGTTTGAGACGCGAGTTTTGCACACTAGAACTTGCGTTTAAGAAACGAATCTAGTATCTAGACTCCAGATGAAACGGGTCGAAGGCTTGAGGAACGTGTTCCTGAATAAGGCGTTGGAGAAATGTATCCTCCATGAGATGGATAGGAGAAATCGCTCCACGGCGATCAATACAAGGCTGCGCGTAAGCCTGATCTCAACCCACGCTCCCCGCGAGGAGGGCGACATGATGCCCCCGTACCGTTGCTTTGCAAATGCTCATTTCAATCCTTGCTCCCCGCGGGAGAGCCATCTGCCCGTCAAAGAAACCCCATCTTTTGCCGCCGGGTCCTTGTTCAAGGGTGAACGCTTCAGCCGAGGCTGGCGAATACTTCAAACGTATCCTGCACAAGCCCCGCGACCAGGGGCGTTTCAAACTGTATGCTCTCTCCTGCGGGGATAGGGCCGCAGGCGGCGTTTTCACCGCAGAGCAGCGCGCCTTCGCTGTCGCGGTAGAGAATGGTGACGTAGGCGGACGGCGCTTCAAAGCTGTTGGGGTTGTAGATCTCGCAGGTCAGCGTGGCCGCGTCGCCGCTTTGATCGACCGTCGCCGCGCGCACTTCCAGGGGCGCGCAGAGCGTCACGTCGTTGACGAAATCGCGCGAGCGCGGCGTCACGACCTCGGCCTCTACGGAGGCGGGCGCTTCGTCGATGTGCCAGATATCCGAGGCCCAGGCCAATTCCTGTCCCGGACAGATGGCCAGGCGCACGCTCTCGTCCGCGGCGATCAGTTCTCCTTCTTCATCATAGAAGGACACGCGCACGCGCGGGAATTCCACCGTGGTGTCGGCCATGTCGTTGGCGAGCACCAGCGCGTAGTACAGCCGGCCATCCTCCACGGCAAAGCCCGTCTCCCGCACGGTGAGCAACTCCGAAAGGCTCTGCGTCTGCTCCGCGCGTTCCACGGTTTCGCCGGGTTCGGAGGTGGTGAGCGCGTCGAGCACTTCCGCCATCAGGGCCTGCCGCTCCTGCGCCGAAAGGACGTCCGAAAGGCGCACCACCAGCGTGCCGGCCGCGGCATGTGCGCCACCGCCCTGCGATGCGAGCTCGCCGTCGCGCCGTTGCGCCGCCTCCGCCGTCGCGTAAAATTCCACGCAACCGCCGCAAGCGCCGTCCGAGGCCATCAGATCCTCGTCGGAGAGGTAGATGCAGGCTTCGCTGACCAGCGTGCTGGCAAAGTATACGCGCGCGGTGGGCGCGTCGGCATCGGGTTCGCCGTCCGCCGCGGGCACATCTTCAGCGGTGGGAACGTCGTCCACAGCTTCTTCAAGCGCAGCGTCCTCCGCTGCGACATCCTCCGCAACTTCTTCGGGCGCGGCGTCCTCCGCTTCGACGTTATCCGCAGCGTCCTCGGGCGCGGCGTCCTCCGCTTCGACGTTATCCACAACCTCTTCAGGCGCGGCGTCGTCCACCGCGACGTTATCCATAACCTCTTCGGATGCGGTGTCCTCCGCTGCGGCATCCTCCGCCTCGACATTATCCACATCTTCTTCGGGCGCGGTGTCGTCCGCCGCGACGTTATCCATAACCTCTTCGGGTGCGGTGTCGTCCGCCGCGACGTTATCCATAACCTCTTCGGGTGCGGTGTCGTCTGCCGCGACATCCTCCGCAGATTCTTCAGGCGCGGCGTCGTCCGCACCGTCCTGCGCGCCCGCGAGAACGACGTTGGCGATCTCCGGCACGCGCGAGAGGCGGTCGATGACGAATTCCGCCGTCGGGCCGTCCACCAGCGCGTAGCGCGCCGTGCTGTCCGTATACGCCTCCACCGCCGCCTGCGCGCGCTCGGCAAGCGCCGCGCAGTCGATCTTCGCCAGCGCGTCCGCGGCGTCTTCCACTTCCGCCAACGTGTTGGGCTCGGCGGGCAATTCCACGCTCGCGGCGGCTCCCGCTTCCAAAGCGGCCTGCAATTCCATCCTCGTCGCCTCGTCAAGGGGCGTGCGATCCTCGGAAAGCAGTACTTCGCCGGCGGCAAGCGCCGCTTCCAGCGCCTCCGTCTGCCCCTGCACGCGTTCCAGTTCCGCTGCGTAGCGCTCCAGAGCGCTTTGCAGGTTGGCCGCGCGCGCGGCGCTGTCCTTGTAGCTGCCCAGGGCCTCAAAGGCGGCGGCGGCTTCCTGCGCGCTGCCCGTCTCTTCGAGCAACACGCCCTGCCGGTATCCGGCCTCTTCGGCGCGCTCGGCCGCGTCCAGATAGTCGCCCAGGGCGGCGAAAGCGGCCTGCGCCTCGGCGTAGCTGCCGGCGGCTTCCTTGTCCAGGGCGATCTGATAGGAACAGGCGCTGATGCGCTCGCGCGCGTCTTCATAGTCGGGGATGGTTTCCAGAACGGCGATGGCCTCGCTGTACGCGCCCGCCTCCTGAAGCTCGACGCCCCGCGAATAGGCGCGGCTGTCGGCAGTCAGCAAATATACGGCAACGGCGATGATGACGATGGCGACCACCGCCGCGATCAGCGCGATCTTGCCCCTGCTCAGTTTGCGGGGGGCGCTGTTTTCAGACATATCTTCTCCTCCTTTACAGAAAATTCATGGATATATTATAGCCTATTTTGACAAAATAGTAAAGATAGAACGCATAAAAGCCCGGCAAAAGCCGCAAAAACTCCGCCGCGGCGGCGAAAGCGCATGGAAAGGCCCGCGCTCGACAGAGACGCGGGCATTCGCTTTCGTCAGGCGAGTTGGGCGCGGGGGAAGGTCGCAAGCAGCTTCAGGGCTTCCTCCAGCGGCAGCACGCCCTCGGAGGCGTCGCCGTTGCGCAGCGAGGCGACCGCGGCGGCGGTGGCGTAGGTCAGGGCCTCTTCCAGCGTGCTGTCGCGGTGCGCGCCCAGCAGTATGCCGGAGGTAAAGGCATCGCCCGCGCCCACCGTGCCGCCGATATATTCCTTGGGCACGACGGCGCCGGCCACGGCGTGGTACTCGCCCTTTTCATCGAGGCCAAAGCCGCCCTCGGGCGCGTGGATGACCGCCCACTTGCGCGCGCCCAGTTCGCGGAAGCGCCGGAGTACCTTGGGAATGTTTTCGTAGATCAGCGCGTCGTTTTCATCGCGCAGGGGGATGCCGGCGGCGATCTCGCTTTCGTGCTCGTTGAGGCAGAGTATGTCCGTATAGCGGATGGAGGGAACCACCAGGCGCATGCGCTCGCGCTCGGCGGTGGTCACCATATCCACGCTGGTGAGGATGCCCTGCTCCTGCACGCGCTTGAGCAGCCGCGCCATTTTCGTGCCGCACTCCGCATCCGGCTGATCGAGCGCGTCCAGCAGCAGCACATAGCCGGCGTGGAAGATCTTGCAGGAAAGCTTTTCCACAGGCACGTCTTCCTCGCAGAACTGCGCGCAGGCGCCCGCGAAGGTCAAAAAGGCGCGTTCGCGCGTCTGGATGTTGGAGAGCACGTCGGAAAACGCCGTCTGCCCCTCGCGGCGGAGCAGGCTGGTGTCGATGTTTTTATAGGTGCTCAGGCCTTTGACCACCTCGTCGCCATAGCCGTCGTTGCCGATGCGGCCGCAGGCGTACACCGGCAGCTGCGGATCCAGCAGCGCCAGGTCGCGGGCGCAGTTCGATACCAGGCCGCCCAGCGAGAGGCTGACGCTTTCGATATTGACAAGATCGTGGGGTCCGGGAAAGCCCGTGATCTCCTTGAGCACATCCACGCCGGCATAGCCGGCAACGACAATACCATTTCGCATATTGTATACGCCTCCATATGAAGTAGATGAACAACAATCTTAATATAATATACACCATTTTCCCGCGCATGGCAAGGAAAAAATCGCGCAGAGGGCGAATTTTCCCGCCCGCATGGACAACGGCGGCGATCATGGGTATAATATATGTATTGATTTTCATCACGGAGGACGCCATGCCGACGATCTTTGAACAAAACCCGGCCCTGACGGCAGTGGTCTGCGCCGCCGTCGTGCTGCTGGCGCTGCTTGCCGCTATGGCGCTGTTGCGGCGGAAGGAAGCGCGCGAGCGCGAGGCCATGGAAGAGCGCATACTCGACGAACAGGCGGAGATGCTCGACCGCCTGCGCGAGGCGATGTTTGAAAGCGCCCGCGGCGCGCGCGAGGGGCAGGAACAGTCGCTGCGCCTGCTGAACCAGACGATGTCCGCCTCGGCCACGGCGCGGCAGCTCTCCGACGCCTCCATGGCCATGGAAACGCGGCAGGAGCGCCTGCGCCAGACGCTGGACGAGCGCCTTGCCGCTATCACCGCGCTCAACGACGCCAAACTCGAACAGATGCGCCAGACCGTTTCGGAAAAACTGGAAACGCGGCTGAACGAATCGTTCGCGCTCGTCAACGCGCAGCTTTCCCAGCTCTCCCGCACCACGGAGGAACGGCAGGAGCGCCTGCGCCGGACAGTGGATGAGCGCCTGGACGGCATCGCCCGCCTCAACGACCAGAAATTGGAGCAGATGCGCCAGACCGTTTCCGAAAAACTGGAGAGCACGCTGGAGAACCGTCTGGGCGAGTCGTTCAAGGCGGTCAACGAGCAACTCTCGCGCGTCTACAAGGGGCTGGGCGAGATGCAGTCGCTGGCACAGGGCGTGGGCGATCTGAAAAAGGTACTCACGAACGTCAAGACGCGCGGCGTCTGGGGCGAAGTGCGCCTGCGCGCGCTTTTGGAGGATTGCCTCTCCCCCGGCCAGTATCTGGAAAACGCGCAGGTGACGCCCGGCTCAATGGAGCGCGTGGAATTCGCCATCCGCCTGCCCGCCGCCGACGGCGAGGGCGCGCTTCTGCCCGTGGACTCGAAGTTTCCCCAGGAGGACTATCTGCGCCTGGTGGAGGCCGCGCAGGCGGGCGATGCCGAGGGCGTGCGCGCGGCGCAAAAGCAGTTGGAAAACGCCGTGCGCGAGCAGGCCCGGCGCATCAGCGACAAATACATAAAGCCCCCCGCGACCACGGACTACGCCGTGCTCTTCCTCCCCGTGGAGAGCCTTTACGCCGAGGTAGCCCGCGTGGACGGCCTGCTGGAGGGCCTGCAAAACAAGTATCGCGTGCTGGTGTCGGGGCCTTCGACGTTCGCCGCGCTTTTGACCAGCTTGCAGATGGGCTTCCGCACCGTGGCGCTGCAAAAGCGCAGCGGCGAGGTGCTCAAGCTGCTCGCCGCGGTGAAGGAGGAATTCCAGAAGTACGGCGAGGCGGTGCAAAAGGCGCGCACGCGGCTGGAGCAGGCCTCGGGCGACCTGGACGCCATCGACACCCGCGCCCGCGTGCTCAACCGCAAGCTGCGCGACGTGGGCGAGGAGGCCCCCGCCCTTGCGCAGGGCGACGCGAATTAACCTCGGCGGCCTTGCAGCGCGGCCGCCTGCGGGGCTATACTTAGACATATCTCATATGGGAGCGTGTTTTTTCATGGATTTCAGGCTTGCCATCGCGCAGCAGATACTTTCCGCCCTGCCGGAAGCCTCTCTGGAGGCCGCGGACGTGGCCGCCATGCTGGAAGTGCCGCCGGACACGAAACTGGGCGATTACGCTTTCCCCTGCTTCAAACTCTCCAAGGCGCTGCGCAAGTCGCCGGTGATGATCGCCGACCAGCTTGCCGCCGCCATCCAGGCGGACTTTCTCGCCCGCGTGGAGTCCGTGCGCGGCTACCTCAATTTCTTCATCGACCGCGCCATCTACGCCGAGCGCGTGCTCACCGCCGCCGAGGCGCAGGGCGACCGGTACGGCGCGGACAACAGCGGCGCGGGCAAGTGCGTGGTGCTGGATTACAGTTCCATCAACATCGCCAAGCGCTTCCACATCGGCCATCTCTCCACCACGATGATCGGCAACGCCCTCTACAAGCTCTACAAGTTCTTCGGCTGGAAGGCCGTGGGCGTCAACCATCTGGGCGACTGGGGCACGCAGTTTGGCAAGATGATCGCCGCCTACAAAAAGTGGGGCGACCGCGAGACGGTGGAGCGCGGCGGCGTGGACGAAATGGTCAAGCTCTACGTGCGTTTCCACAAGGAGGCGGAAAACGATCCCGCCCTCGAGGACGAGGGCCGCGCCTGGTTCAAGAAGATTGAGGATGGCGACGAGGAGGCCCTCTCCATCTTCAACTGGTTCAAGGAAGTCACCCTCAAGGACGCGCAGAAGACCTACGAACTTCTCGGCGTGACCTTCGACTCCTACGCCGGCGAGAGTTTCTACAACGACAAGATGGGTCCCATCGTCGAGGAACTGAAGGAAAAGGGCCTGCTCAAGGAGGACAAGGGGGCGATGATCGTCGATCTCGAGCCCTACGGCATGCCCCCGGCGCTCATCCTCCGCTCCGACGGCGCGACGCTCTATCTGACGCGCGACCTCGCCGCCGCCAAGTACCGCAAGGATACCTACAACTTTGACAAGTCGCTCTATGTGGTCGCCTACCAGCAGGATCTGCACTTCCGGCAGCTTTTCAAGGTGCTGGAACTGATGGGCTATGCGTGGGCCAAGGACTGCGAGCACGTCGCTTTCGGCATGGTTTCCTACGAGGGCCAGACGCTCTCCACCCGCGAGGGCCGCGTGGTCTATCTGGACGACCTTCTCCATCAGGCCATCCGGAAGGCGCGCGACATTATCGAGGAAAAGAGCCCGACCTTGGACGACAAGGACGGGATCGCCCGCCAGATCGGCGTGGGCGCGGTTGTGTTCTTCGTGCTCTACAACAACCGCATCAAGGACATCGACTTCTGGTGGGATCGCGCCCTCAACTTTGAAGGCGAAACCGGCCCCTACGTCATGTACACGCACGCCCGTGCCTGCTCCGTGCTGCGCAAGCCGGAGGCGCAGGCCGCCGAAGGCGCAAAGCCGGACTTTTCCGCCCTCGCCGATCCCGAAGCGCAGGAAGTGGTGCGCCTCATCGAGCAGTTCCCGATGATCCTCAAGAGCGCCCTCGAGCGCTCCGAGCCCTCGATGATCACGCGCTTTTCCGCCGATCTTGCCCAGGCGTTCAACAAGTTCTACTACGAGCGCCGCATACTCGACGACGACATGGGCGCGCGCGCGGCGCGGCTGCTGCTCACCCGCGTGAGCAAAAACGTCATCCGCGTGGCGCTGTCGCTGATCGGCCTGGCCGCTCCGGAGCGCATGTGACGCCACGCGCTTGCGCGAAAGGGAAGGGGCCGTTCCTCACGGCGCGTGGGAAACGGCCCTTTTGCGCTGTCATGGAGACATCTGAAAGGAGATAAACCGCATGCTGGAGCACATCTCTGCCTTTGAAGTGGAACGCATCCTCAAAAGCGCTCTTGCCGAGGACGTCGGTTCCGGCGACGTCACATCGCTTTCCACTGTCCCGCCCGGGCGAACGATCTCGGGGCGGTACATCGCAAAGGAAGACGGCGTTCTCTGCGGGCTGGAGGTCGTCGCGCGCGCCTTTGCCCTGCTGGACGCCTCCATCGCCTTTACCGCGCTGGCCGCGGACGGCGATCGCGTCCGCAAGGGTGATGTGATCGCCACCGTTTCCGGCGACGCCCGCGCCATACTCGCGGGCGAGCGCGTGGGGCTGAACCTTCTGCAGCACATGTCCGGCGTGGCTACGCAGACGGCGCGGGCCGTGGCCGCCGTGGCCGGCACGGGGGCAAAGATCGTCGATACGCGCAAGACCACGCCCGGCCTGCGCGTATTGGACAAATACGCCGTGCGCATGGGTGGCGGCGGCAACCATCGCTTCAATCTCGCCGACGGCGTGCTCATCAAGGACAACCACATCGTCGCCGCCGGTGGCATCGCCGCGGCTGTGGCCGCCGCCAGAGCGCGCGCGCCGCACTCCCTGAAGATCGAAGTGGAGGTAGAGACGCTCGAACAGCTGCGCGAGGCGCTGGAGGCTGGCGCGGACATCATCATGCTGGACAACATGCCCACGGAAACGATGCGCGAAGCGGTTCGCCTCGTGGCGGGACGGGCGCTGACCGAGGCTTCCGGCAACATGGGCGACAAGACCGACGCCGAGCTGCGCGCCGTCGCCGAGACAGGCGTCGACCTCATCAGCATCGGCGCGCTGACCCATAGCGTCAAGGCGCTGGACATCAGCCTCAAGTTTTCCTGGGACTGAGCCAGGGGCAAGGGATAAAGCCTCGCACGGAAATGACCATCCACCAAACGACAACGCGGCGGCGTCCAGCACGGGCGTCGCTGCGTTGTCAAATTCCACGCGGCTTCGGGCGGGATGGCGCTTTTCAGCGCAATACCAGCCAACGGGGATCGAACGCTCAGACGCCGGCCGCTTGCCGGATGCGGGCGCGGCGCACACGGTTCAGAATCTCGCCGATGTCCCCTTCGATACAGACCGTCTGCCGCTGGATCTCGGGCGGACAATAGGCCCTTGACAGGTTGACACAGGCGTAGACCGCTTTCGGGTTCCGGTAAGTCATTTGCCAGAAGGGATATTTGATGATGACCGGTGTGTTGCCACCCACGCCCAATTCCCAAAAGAGGACGCGCAGGCCCTGATGGCGTTTGAGGAAATCCTCGTAGCGCCGGGCGGCTTCATGCCAGCCTTCGTCTTCCACGAAGGTCATGTCCGTCCGCAGGTTCATGGCCATGGGCGCGCCGCAGACCGGACAATGGGGGATCAGTTCGCTGGGGATGCGCATGTCGCGCTGGTCGCGCACCATCTGCCGGACGGCCTGTTCGTTATCGTAGGTCTTGTTGTGGCAGGGAAGGGAGCACTGCCACAGGCCGTAGTCCCCCTGCGTGTAGAACAGCCGGCGTTTCTCAAAGCCTGCTTTCTGAAAACAGTGGTCCACGTTGGTCGTCAGCACAAAATAGTCTTTGTCCCGCACCAGTTGCAAAAGGGCATCGTAAACCGGTTTCGGCGCGTCCATATAGCGGTTGATATAGATATACCGGCTCCAGTACGCCCAGTGTTCTTCCAGCGTGGCAAAGGGATGGAAGCCGCCGGAGTACATGTCGCCAAAGCCGTACTTGGCGATAAAATCCCCGAAATACTTCTCAAAGCGCTCGCCGGTATAGGCAAATCCGGCGGAGGCGGAAAGCCCCGCGCCCGCGCCGATCACCACCGCGTCCGCCTGTTCCAGCGCTTCTTGCAACCGTTCAATCCGACGCAAGCAGCCTTCGGTAGATGTTTTCGTCCCGCTCTTTGAATACATTGAAGATCACCCTGATCCTTTTCTCGCGCACCGCCTTGTGCACGCGGACGGCGCCCACGGCGATCTCCGCCGCCGGTTCGTTGGGGAAGCCGAATTCGCCCGTGGAAATGCAGCAGAACGCGACGCTGCGCAGTCCCTTCGCGTCCGCAAGGTCAAGGCAGGCGCGGTAGCATGAGGCCAGCGTTTCCCGGTCTTTGGACGTGACCCTGCCGTTCACCATCGGCCCGACCGTGTGCAGCACATAGCGGCTGGGCAGATTGAACGCGGGGGTCAGCTTCGCCCCGCCTGCCGCTTCCTCGCAGCCCTGCCGCTTCATGACCTGCGCGCAATACAGGCGCAGTTGCACGCCGGCGAAGGTGTGGATGGCGTTGTCGATACAGCCGTGGTTCGGGCAGAAACAGCCGAGGAGCGCGCTGTTGGCGGCGTTGACGATGGCGTCGCAGCGCAGCGTGGTGATGTCCCCGCGCCACAGGCAGATGCCTTCCCGCGCGTCGGGCAGCGCTTCCGCGTCCGTCACGCCCTTGCGGGCAAGCTCCTCCCGCAGGTATGCGTCCTGCACGCGGAGGAAAGCGCCGGACACGGGCTCCGGCGGGCGCACGTTGAGCAGCGCGCGCAGAAGGCGGCGCTGCCGGGAGGGCTCCTGAGGGATCGTCATGCCCTCGTAGCGCTCCGGCCGCTCTGCCAGCAGCGCCTTGAGCAGGTATATCCTGCGTTCTGCCTGTTCCATATTTCCTTTCCTCCTGCGGCGGCAGGGGCGCCCAGCCTGCGCCGGGCGCCCCGCGCCGCCTTGCCGCGTTTGTTACGCGCGCACCACGGAGATGCGCTGGCGGGTGTGGTTCCCGCTCACCGCCTCGTCCACCATGGCGATGGCGTAGTCGGCGTAACTGATGATGCTCTCGCCGCGCCCGTTCAGCGTCAACTCTTCCCCGGCCTGCATGTACTTGCCCGTGCGCTCGCCTTCCGCCTGGAAATCGCCCGCCGGGCTGATGTACGTCCACTTCACGTCGTCGCGCCCGCGCAGTTCGTCCAGCGCCTTGCCCATGTTCGTCGCCAGAGGCTTGAAGACCTCCGGGAAGTCGGGGCCGTCCATCACCTGCGCGGTGTGCTCGGGATCGACGTACAGGCTGCCCGCGCCGCCCACGACCAGCAGGCGGGTATCCGTGCCGCTGAGTATGTCGCAGAGGTGCTTCAGGGACGCGCTGTGCAAAGGCAGCGTTTCAGGCGTCCACGCCCCGAAAGCGTCCACCACCACGTCGAAGCCCTTGAGATCCGCGTTCGTCAGGTCGAACAGGTCCTTGACCAGCGCGTTTTTCGCTGCGCTCCTGTTCTCGCCGCGGACGATTGCCGTCACGTCCAGCCCGCGCTCCACAGCTTCCTTGACGATCCATTTTCCGGCCTTGCCGTTCGCGCACACAACCGCCATTTTCATTTTCGTTTTCTCCTTTGTATTTTCGTTCTTCCTGTTTCGCGTTTTACTGGTACAGCATCCCGGCGGTGGTTTCCAGATAGTTCGCGCCGGAGTAGTCCGGGAAGGCTTCGTTCATCGCCTCGATGAAGCTGGCGGTGTCCGCGCAGGTGTCCGCGAGTTCCAACGTCTTTTCCAGATAGGCGATCTTCGCCTCTACGGCTTCCTGTCCCTCGGGGACGTAGTGGCTGGTCAGCACGAGATCGTAGTCAAAGCCCTTCAGTTCCTCGGCAAAGGCGCTGATATGCTCCTTGCTGGTGAGTATGTTGTGGCAGTCGGAGCCGAGCATGTGGATATACACGCAGTTGATTGCGGGGATCTCGATGCCGTAGGCGTCGTCGCCCTCATCGCGGATGATGAAGTCCACGCCCGCCAGCGTCACGGTGTCGCCGAAATTGACGAGTGTCGCTTCGGAAGGATGGTCCGCGGCGACCGTGTCGCCAAAACTCTCAACAAAGCCGTCGGTCAGCGCGCGGATAGAGCCGCCCTCGCCCCAGTTCGCCAGGGCATTTTCGGTGGCATAGACCTCTACGTCGCCGAAGAGTTCGATGCCGTTGGGGTGGTAGGCCAGCAGTGCGCCTGCAATGGGCTTGTTCAGGCCGTCAATGTACTGCTTCCACTCGGTCAGATTCGCCGTGAACGCGCCGGTCTCGATCATGACCACGCCTTCCGCGCTTTCGACCAGGTAGCACTCGTCGGCCAGCGCGTCGCCGGAATTGTAGCAGTGGAGTTTCACATCGCCAAAGTCGTAAACGGTGACGGAGCCAAGTTCCAGTTGATTTGTCGTCGGGGAAGCGGATTCCGCCACAGCGCAGGCGCTGAACATCAGCATAGCGGTCAGGATGATGGCAATAAGTTTTTTCATGATGGGGTTCCTCCTTGGGAAAGTCTTGCGCAGGGCTTGAGGGGTTTTTTGTCTTCCCCGCCTGCGAGAAGAGGATAGCACGCCTCTTCGCCGCGCACAAGTACGCACTTCTCTGTGCCATAATTACCAGCGGGTGACGATTGGACGGTCACCGCGAGGAAACAATTTTGCGCGACAGGGGTTTCCGGGCATCGAACGAGCAATGTTAAAAATTGAAGAATCATTGACGCGCCGCCCAAACGCCCGCTATAATGCAGGTAAGAAACTAGGTTTCCCAAAGATACGGAAGGAGATGGCCGCATGGCGGGAAAGGAATTGCCGGTCTGCCCGGTGGAGACGACGCTGACACTGATCTCTAGCCGCTGGAAGGTGTTGATCCTGCGCGACCTTTTCACCGGCACCAAGCGCTTTGGCGAACTGAAAAAATCGCTGAATGGCATATCTCAAAAGGTACTGACCGCCAATCTCAAGGAAATGGAGCAATGCGGCCTGCTCACGCGCAAGGCCTATCCCGAAGTGCCGCCGCGCGTGGAGTACACGCTGACGGAGACCGGCGAAAGCCTCCGGCCCGTCATCGCCGCCATGTTCGACTGGGGCATGGATTATAAGCGCAAGAACGGTTCGCCCGCCAATGCGCTGGTAGAGGCGCTGGGAGCGGCTTTGCATTGAGCGCGCTCAAGACCGGAAATGCTTTTAAGACGCGGGGACTGACTGAAAACGAGGCAACGCACAGCAATATCGGGGCGGCGTCTAAAACGGGCGCCGCCCCGGTGCTTCTATGGAAAGCCTTTGCAATGCCAAATCAACGATGGCGCAGGGGCTTTCAGGTCGGAAAGCGTAAAAAAACTCCCTACCGTGATTGTATCAAAACACGGTAGGGATACTGGCGCACCCGGCGGGATTTGAACCCACGGTCTTTCGAGTCGGAGTCGAACACTTTATCCGCTAAGCTACGGGTGCATGGCGATTTAGCCTTTGTATTATAGCACGTCAGACGGTTTTTTGCAAGAGTTTTTGCAAAGAGGGCGTGAACCCCGTCCCGCGCCGGCGCATAAGGGGAAGACGCGGGCCTCCCGCCGCGGCGACGTTCCGCGATGGGAGGCCCGCTTTGCCCCATGGGCGCGCGGCTTAGTCCAGTTCCAGCGCGCCGGTGTAGAGCTGATAGTAGGTGCCCTTGAGTTTGAGCAGGTCGTCGTGCGTGCCGCGCTCGATGATGCGGCCGTGATCCAGCACCATGATGGCGTTGGAGTTGCGCACGGTGGAGAGGCGGTGGGCGATGACGAACACGGTGCGGCCCTGCATCAGGGCGTCCATGCCGCGCTGCACGATGGCCTCGGTGCGCGTGTCGATGGAAGAAGTCGCCTCGTCGAGGATCATCACCGGCGGGTCGGCCACGGCGGCGCGGGCGATGGCCAGCAGCTGCCGCTGGCCCTGACTGAGGTTGGCGCCGTTGCCCTGCAACTTCGTATCGTAGCCCTCGGGCAGGCGGCGGATGAAGTCGTCCGCACCGGCCAGCTTGGCGGCGGCGACGCATTCTTCATCGGTGGCGTCCAGCTTGCCGTAGCGTATGTTCTCCATCACCGTGCCGGTGAAGAGGTTGGTGTCCTGCAAAACGATGCCCAGCGAGTGGCGCAGATCGGCCTTCTTGATCTTGTTGATGTTGATACCGTCGTAACGGATCTTGCCATCGTTGATATCGTAGAAGCGGTTGATGAGGTTGGTGATGGTGGTCTTGCCCGCGCCGGTGGAGCCGACGAAGGCCAGCTTCTGTCCGGGCTTAGCGTAGAGGGAGATGTTGTGCAACACCGTCTTTTCCGGCGTGTAGCCGAAGTTGACGTCGAAAAAGCGCACGTCGCCCATCAGGCGAGTGTAGGTGAGCGTGCCGTCGTGGTGGGGATGCTTCCACGCCCACACGCCTGTGCGCTCGCTGCACTCCTCGATGGTGCCGTCCTTGTTCTCCCGGGCGTTGACCAGCGTCACATAGCCCTCATCCGTCTCCGGCTGTTCATCCAGCAGGGCAAAGAGACGGTGCGCGCCCGCCAGGCCCATGATGACCATGTTCACCTGGTTGGATACCTGGCCGATGGCGCCGGCGAACTGCTTGGTCATGTTGAGGAAGGGCACGACGATGCTGATGCCAAAGGCCATGCCGGAGATGCTGATGTTGGGGATGTCCGTCAAAAGCAGCGCGCCGCCGACCAGCGCCACGATCACGTACATGACGTTGCCGATGTTGCCCAGAAGCGGCATCAGCACGTTGGCAAAGCGGTTGCCGTTGCGGGCGTTGTAGAAGATCTCGCCGTTGACCTTGTCAAAGCCCTCCTTGGCCCCGTCCTCGTGACAGAAGACCTTGACCACCTTCTGGCCGGTCATCATCTCTTCCATAAAGGCCTCGGCCTTGGCCAGCGTTACCTGCTGGCGCAGGAAGTACTTGGAGGAATGGCTGGTGATGTAGCGCGCCGCGAAGGTCATGCACACCACGCCCGCCACCACGATCAGGCCAAGGATGGCGCTGTAATACATCATGATGCAGAAGACGGTCAGAAGCGTCACGCCGGAGATGAGCATCTGCGGCAGGCTCTGGCTGATCATCTGGCGCAGGGTGTCGACATCGTTGGTGTAATAACTCATGATGTCGCCGCGGCCGTTGGTGTCAAAGTACTTGATGGGCAGATCCTGCATGTGGTCGAACATCTTTTCACGCATCTTTTTCAGGGAGCCCTGCGTGATGATGGCCATCATCTGCGTATAGAGGAAGCCGGCGATGAGGCTGACCACGTACATGGTCACCAGAATGGCCACCAAGCCAAAGATCTTGCCGGAAACGGAGGCCCAGTCGCCGCTCTTGTAGGTATCGTCGACGATGGCGATGATGTTCTGCATGAAGATGGCCGGCGTGGCGCTGACGATGGCGTTGATGAGTATACACACCAGCGTCACCGGCAGAAGCACGGGATAGAACTCAAACAGCGTGCGCAACAGGCGGCGCAGAACGCCCTTGGGCGCGCGCTGGCCGCGGGCCGTGGTCTTGCGCGGCTGGGAAGCGGCCTTTTCCTTATTCTGCATCCTGATCACCTGCCTTGTTCTGGGTCGTATAGACTTCGCGGTAGATGTCGCTGCTCTTGAGCAGTTCCTCGTGCGTGCCAATGGCGCTGATGCGGCCACCGTCCATGACCACGATGCGGTCGGCGTCCTGCACGGAGGCGACGCGCTGGGCGATGATGATCTTGGTCGTCTCGGGGATGAACTCGCGGAAGCCCTCGCGGATGAGCGCGTCCGTGCGCGTGTCCACGGCGCTGGTGGAGTCGTCGAGGATGAGTATCTTCGGTTTTTTCAGCAGCGCGCGGGCGATACACAGGCGCTGCTTCTGGCCGCCGGAGACGTTGGCGCCGCCCTGCTCGATCCAGGTGTCGTACTTGTCGGGGAACTGCTGGATGAACTCGTCCGCCTGCGCCAATTTGCAGGCTTCGAGCATCTCTTCATCGGTGGCGTTGGGGTTGCCCCAGCGCAGGTTGTCCTTGATGGTGCCGGAGAAGAGCACGTTCTTTTGCAGCACCATGGCAACCGCGTTGCGCAGCGCTTCCAGATCGTACTTGCGCACGTCCACGCCGCCGACCTTGACGTCGCCCTCGGTCACGTCGTAAAGGCGGGGGATGAGCTGCACCAGCGTCGATTTGGACGAGCCCGTGCCGCCGAGTATTCCGATGACCTCGCCGGAGCGTATGTGCAGATCCACGTCCGAAAGCGCCATGCGCTCGGCCTTTTTGGAGTACTTGAAGCTTACGCCGTCAAAGTCGATGGAGCCGTCCCTGACCTCGGTGATGGCGTTCTCGGGGCTGACGAGGTTGCTCTTTTCGTTGAGCACCTCGACGATGCGCTCCATGGATTCCAGCGACATGGTGATCATCACGAACACCATCGAGAGCATCATCAGGCTCATGAGGATCTGGAAGCTGTAGGTAACGATGGCGGACATCTGGCCCACGGCGATGTCCACGCCCCGGCCGGTGATGACGGTGTAGGAGCCAAAGGTCAAAACGAAGACCATGCCGGCGTAGACGCAGAACTGCATCATCGGGTTGTTGAAGGCCATGATGCGCTCGGCGCGGGTGAAGTCCTTGCACACGTCCTCCGCGGCGGCGGCGAACTTCTGCTTTTCATAGTCCTCGCGCACGTAACTCTTGACCACGCGCATGGCCTGCACATTTTCCTGCACCGAATCGTTGAGCGCGTCGTACTTGCGGAACACGCGGCGGAAGATGGGCATGGCCTTGCGGATGACCATGATGAGGCCAAAGGTCAGAAGAGGGATCGTCACCAGGAAGATCAACGCCAGCCGTCCGCCCATGACAAAGCCCATGATAAAGGAGAAGATCAGCATCAAAGGCCCGCGGATGGCCACGCGGATGATCATCATAAACGACATCTGCACGTTGAAGATGTCCGTGGTCATGCGCGTCACCAGGCTGGAGACGGAGAACTTGTCGATGTTCTCAAAGGAATAATCCTGTATGCGGTAGAACATGTCCTGCCGCAGGTTGCGGGCAAAGCCCGTGGAAGCCGTGGCGCAGGTGTTGCCGGCGGCCACGCCGAACACCAGAGACAAAACGGCCATTACCAGCAGCTGCACGCCATAGCGGATGATGACGTCCATGCCGCATCCCGCCTGCATCTCGTTGACCAGTTTGGCGATGGTGAAGGGGATGATACATTCGAGAATGACCTCCACCGTGACCAGCAGCGGCGTGAGGAGCGCCGGTTTCTTGAACTCGCGGATGCTGCGAGCAAGCGTCTTTACCATGTAAGACATTCCTCCTTCGATCGTGTCCTTGGGGCGCACATGCGCCCTGCCCGTCAAGGGAACGGGCGTTTACTCGTCCAGATTGGCCGCCATCTGCGCAGCAACCTCCCGGAAAGCGGCCAGCTGCGATGGCGTCAGCCCCTGCGTCAGGCGCTCGTCCACCCGCCGCAGGCATTCCCGCACCCGCTCGTCCATCTCGATGGCCTTCTGCGTGGGAATGAGGCACTTCAGCCGCCCGTCGCCTTCCACGCTGTCGCGGCGGATCAGGCCGTCGCGCTCCATCTGCTGCAACATGTCCGTCACCGTGGAGCGGCTGACGCCGAACACACCCTCCACGTCGCGTTGATACACCGGCCCTTCCTCGCTCTTGACCAGTATGTAGTGCAGCGCGTGGCCTTGGATGCCCGTCAGTCCCAGCGTTTGCACCTCCGCGTTGACGCGCTTGCGCAGCTTGTGGAACAGCAGGCTGATCCAGCCGCCAAAGTCCTTTTCCACGCCGTTTCCTCCCTTCCGCGCCCCATGGGGGATATTGTTCGGAAGCAAACAATATTCTAGCGCGCCGACAAACGGTTGTCGTGCAATTTTTGGCGGTTTTTTTGTGAAACTCTGGTGAAAATCGCGCCGGAAACAAACGCATTCTTCTACCACTGCGCGCTGGGGAAATCAATTTGCCGCGTTTTCTCGGATAAGGCCCCGATCAGCATCGACAAAGGCGCTCGGATGGTTTGCGCTATTGTTAATTAAGTTGACAGAAATTGTTATTTTTGGTACAATGCAGCGACGCCGATTTTCGTTTGCGCCCATTTCGGAAGAAGCCGCGGCGCTGTCGAAGCGTGCACGTTTGACGGGAGAAGGGAAAGCATATGGCAGAACGCATCTACCTCGCCCACCTGGCCAAGGATGGCCGAAAGCAGACCGTACAGGAACACCTGCGGGGGACGGCGGAAAAGTGCTCGGACTTTGCCGGCAGTTTTGGGGCGGAGAAACAGGGAGAACTGGCCGGGCTGACCCACGACGCGGGGAAATCCACCGCCGGTTTCCAGCGCCGAATCTTGCAAGACGGCCCCAGAGTGGACCATTCCACCGCCGGGGCATTCGAGTGCATGAAACGGGGACAACTCTTCGCCGCCTTCGCCGTGGCGGGGCATCACGGAGGGCTGCCCGACGGCGGCGGCCGGGGCGACGGGCCGGATGCCGGCACCTTTTTCGGGCGCATAAAGCGCGCCGCCGAGGGCGGATTGGAAAACTACGACGCCTGGCAGGAGGGGTTGACGCTGCCCGATATGGCCGTGCCGCCGGACTACGCGACAAAGGATAGGCTGGCGGGGATGTTTTTCACCCGCATGCTGTTTTCCTGTCTGGTGGACGCGGACTATGCTGATACCGCGGCGTTCATGGATGGGCGGCCCCCGCGCTTTGAGAACGCGGACGGCATGGAAACGCTCTGGGCGCGTTTGCAAGCCTATATCTCCGCCTGGTTTCCGCCCCGGGGAGAACTCAACGCCCGGCGCTGTGCCATTCTGGAAACGTGCATGCGCGAGGGGCAGCGGCGCGCGCCCGGGCTTTACACGCTGACAGTGCCCACGGGCGGAGGCAAGACGGTCGCCTCCCTGGCCTTTGCGCTGGCGCAGGCGAAGTCGCGAGGGCTCAAGCGGGTGGTGTACGTCATCCCCTACACGTCCATCATCGAGCAGACCGCCGCGACTTTCCGCGAGATCCTCGGGAAAAACAACGTATTGGAGCACCATTCCGGCGCGGCCTTCGACCTGGAGGAAAATGAGGCTTCCACCGCGGAAACAGAGCGCTTCACACGGGCGAGCGAAACCTGGGACGCGCCCGTGGTGGTAACCACGGCGGTGCAGTTTTTCGAATCGCTTTTCTCCTGCAAACCCTCTCGGTGCCGCAAGCTTCACAATCTTGCCCAAAGCGCTATCATCTTCGATGAAGCGCAAATGTTACCCCTGTCCTATCTGCGTCCCTGCGTCTGGGCCATCGCCCAGCTGGTGCGGCATTATGGCGTCTCCGCCGTGCTTTGCACCGCGACGCAGCCGGCGCTGGGCCCCATCATCCGCGCGTTCGCCCCGGAACTTTCACAGGAGGAACTTTGCCCCATGGCGGCGGCGGATTGGGACGCCTTCCGCCGCGTGACCTTTCGACGGGCGGGCCGGCGGACATGGGCGGAACTGGCCGGGGAACTGCAGGCGCGCGAGCAGGCGCTGTGCGTGGTCAATACGCGCAAGGCCGCCCGGTACGTATTCGAAAAACTCTCCGGAGAGGGCAACTTCCATCTGTCCACGCTGATGATCCCTGCCCATCGCCGCGCGGTGCTGGACGAGGCGCGCCGCCGGTTGCGCGAGGGGCTCCCCTGCCGCGTCGTCTCCACCTCGTTGGTCGAAGCCGGGGTGGACGTGGACTTCCCGGCGGTCTACCGCGAGGAGGCGGGGCTGGATTCGCTATTGCAGGCCGCGGGGCGATGCAATCGCGAAGGAAAACGCAAACCGGAAGAAAGCGTCGTCACGCTCTTCCAAGGGGAAGGGCGCCCGCCGCGCCTTTTCGAAACTGCCATCGGCGCGGGGCGGATGGTGTTGGAGCGCTTCGAGGACATCGGCTCCCGCGAGGCCGTCCACGCCTATTTCAGCGCCCTGCTGGATCTGAAGGGCGAGGAAGCGCAGGACATCCACGGCATACTGCCCCTGATGGAGTCGGAATTCTTTCCCTTCCGCGCCGTCTCGGAGCGCTTCCATCTCATCGACAGCCCCACGGTCACGGTGTACGTCCCCATCGGCGAGGGCAAGACGCTCGTGGAGCGCCTGCGCGACGGCGAGGGCGGGCGGGAACTTTACCGCGATTTGGGACAATACGGCGTATCCGTCTACGCGCAGCATCTGGAAGCGCTGGATCGGGCGGGCGCGATCGCGCGGCTGGAGGATGGCTCGTTCGTGCTGACCGATGTGCGGCTATATTCGGAAAAAACGGGGTTGGCACTGGAAGCGAAGAGCGGAGAGGCGCAATTTGTTTGATTTCGCATTGAAATTTGGAAATATTTATGTTAAAATTTATGTCGAATGCTGCCGAACGATTTTCGATGCCAACTTTGGAAAGGAGTGAATGCCATGCCGATCTCTCTGGAGGTCTGGGGCGACTATGCCCTCTTTACCCGTCCGGAGATGAAAACGGAGAGAGTGAGCTATGACGTAATGACGCCGTCGGCCGCTCGCGGATTGATCGAAGCCATCTACTGGCATCCGGGGCTGCGCTGGGTCATCGACCGCATACACGTCTGCGCCCCCATCCGCTTTTCCAACCTGCGGCGCAACGAGGTCAAGTCCACCATCTCCGCCCGCGTCGCCCGCACCGCGATGGCGCGCGGCAGGGGCGAGTTGTACCTGTGCACATCCGACGACATACAGCAGCGGGCGGCGCTGCTTTTGCGCGACGTGCGCTACGTCATCGAGGCCCACTTCGACATCCTTCCCGAAAAGGCCGCGCCGGGGGACAACGCGGGAAAATTCCAGGACATCGCCAAGCGCCGCATCCGCAGGGGGCAATTCTACCACCAGCCCTGCTTCGGCTGCCGGGAATTCCCCGCCCAATTTCGCTGGTGCGATGAATTGCCGCCCTGCCCGGAGGAACTGCGGGGACAGACGCGCGATCTGGGCTGGATGCTCTACGACATGGACTACACCGACCCCAAGGACGTGAGGCCCCTGTTTTTCCGCGCGAAGTTGGAAAACGGCGTGCTGCACGTGCCGGCGCGGGACAGCGGGGAGGTGCGCGGATGATTTTGCAGGCGCTTACAGAGTATTACCGCGCGCTCGAACAGCAGGGAAAGATCGCCGCGCCCGGCTGGGGGCCGGTGAAGGTGTCGTTCGCCCTGTGCATCGGCGATGACGGAACGCTTCAACAGGCGGTTTCCGTACAGACAGAGCAGGTGCGGGGAAAGAAAACGGTATTGGCTCCGCGCGTCGTTTCCCTTCCCGCCCCGGTAAAGCGGACGGTGGGCGTGGCCGCCAACTTCCTCTGCGATAATTCCAGTTACATGCTCGGCGTAGACGACAAGGGCAAGCCGGAGAGGACGCGCTTGTGCTTCGAGGCCTGCAAGGCGCTGCACGAGCAGGCGCTTGATGGCGTCGACTCCCCCGCCGCGCGGGCCATACTGGCGTTCTTTCGCGCCTGGGAGCCGGAGAAAGCCCGGGAAAATGCTGCCTTGTTAGAGCACCTGGAAGAAATACTCGCGGGCGGCAACCTCGTCTTCCGCACGGAGGAAGGCTTCGTCCACGATGACCCGGCCGTGCGGCAGGCGTGGGAAGCCTACTACAACACATCCGGGGATGGGCCGCAGGGCGTCTGTTTGGTGACGGGGGAACAAGGGCCGATAGAGAGCGTCCATCCCGCCATCAAGAACGTGGCCGGCGCGCAGAGCAGCGGCGCGGCATTGGTTTCTTTCAATGCGCCCGCCTTCTGCTCTTACGGAAAGGAGCAGAACCTCAACGCGCCCACCGGGAAGTACGCCGCCTTTGCCTACACCGCCGCGCTCAACCACCTCCTCGCCGACCGGGAACACGTCTACCGCGTGGGCGACGCCACCGTGGTCTGCTGGGCAAAGGGCGGCGGCAGCTTCTACCAGTCCCTGTTCGGCTGGGCCGCCATGGGGCAGTCCGAGCCTTCCTACGATGAAAGCGAACTGCGCGGCATGGTCAAGCGGCTGTGCCGGGGCGAGGCGGTGGATTTTCACGCGGAACGCCTCGACCCCGGGATGGATTTTTACGTTCTCGGCCTCTCGCCTAACGCCAGCCGCCTCTCGGTGCGCTTCTTCCTGCGCAATACATTTGGCGGCTTTCTGCGCAATGCCGAGGCGCATCAGGAGAGATTGAAGATCGTCCGGCCCAGTTTTGACAAGTTTGAAGGGCTCCCGCTCTGGAAACTGCTCGGCGAAACGGTGAACCAGAACACCCGCGATAAAGTTCCCACTCCCGAACTTGCCGGCGAGGTAGTTCGCGCCATACTCACCGATACGCGCTATCCGGCCACGCTGCTCAACGGCGCGACGCTGCGCATACGCGCCGAGCGGGAAGTCACCCGGGGCAGGGCGGCCATCCTCAAGGCGTATTATCTGAAGAATTCCCATCCCGACGTACCGAAGGAGGTTCTGACCGTGGGACTCAATGAAGGAAGCACCCATATCCCTTACACGCTTGGGCGGGTCTTCTCCGTGCTGGAAGCCATCCAAAGCGCGGCCAACCCAGGCGTCAAGACGACCATCAAAGACAAGTACTTCAATTCAGCCGCCGCCACGCCGGCCGCCATCTTCCCCCTGCTCATAAGCCTTGCGCAGAAACATCTGAAGAAACTGCGGGGGAGCAATACCGGCCTGGCCATCGCTCTGGACAAGCAGCTCACCGACCTGCTGAATCGCCTCGGCGAGAACTACCCCACCCGCATGAATCTGCCCCAGCAGGGGGCGTTCCAGTTGGGTTATTACCAGCAATTACAGGCCCGCTATCAGAAAAAGGAGGAGAACTGACATGTCCGAACCCATCAAAAACCGCTATGAATTCGTCATACTCTTCGACGTGGAAAACGGCAATCCCAACGGCGATCCCGACGCGGGCAACATGCCGCGCGTAGACCCGGAGACGGGCCTTGGCATCGTCACCGACGTCTGTCTGAAGCGCAAGATCCGCAACTATGTAGAGACCGTGAAGGAAGACGCGCCCGGCTACCGCATCTACGTAAAGGACGGCGTGCCGCTCAACCGCAGCGACAACGAAGGTTTCCTCAAGGCCGGTATCGAGGGCGCCGCCAGCTTGAAAAACGACGAATTGAAAAAGAAGATCAAGGCGCAGAAGGAGCAGGGCACGGATGTGGATCGCATCGTGCGCGACTTTATGTGCAGCAATTTCTTTGACATCCGCACCTTTGGGGCCGTTATGACCACCATGGTCAAGGGCGCGCTCAACTGCGGCCAGGTGCGCGGGCCGGTACAGATGGGCTTTGCCCGCAGCGTAGAGCCCGTCGTGCCGCAGGATGTCACCATCACCCGCGTGGCCATCACCACCGAGGCGGACGCCGAGGGCAAGGATACCGAGATGGGGCGCAAGTATATCGTCCCCTACGGCCTCTACCGCTGCGAGGGCTATGTATCCGCCAATCTGGCCCGCAAGACGACCGGCTTTTCGCAGGAAGATCTGGAACTTTTGTGGCAGGCGATCCTCAACATGTTTGAAAACGACCGTTCCGCCGCCCGCGGCAAAATGGCCGTGCGCGAACTCATCGTTTTCAAACACGACAGCGAACTGGGCTGCGCGCCCGCGTGGAAACTCTTTGACGCGGTGAAGGTCATCCGCAAGAACCCGCAGGACGTCTCTCCTGCCCGCGCTTATAGCGACTATGCCGTCTCGGTGGACGAGGCCGCTCTTCCTGCCGGCATCACCTGCACGCGCATGGGGTGACGATGTATCGCGACGAAGACCTTCTCCAGCTGTCCGGCCTGCAGCACTTTGCCTTCTGCCGGAGGCAATGGGCGCTGATTTATGTCGAAGACCAGTGGCAGGAAAACCTGCGCACGGTGGAGGGCGGCCTTTTGCACCGTCGCGCCCACGATGAGGCCGCCCGCGAGCGCCGCGGCGATACGCTCATCCTTCGCGGCCTCGCCGTCGTTTCCCATACGCTGGGACTGACCGGCAAGTGCGACGTGGTAGAGTTCCGCGCCGACCCGCAGGGCGTGCCTCTGCGCGGCGAGGAGGGACTGTGGCGCCCTTATCCCGTGGAATACAAGCGCGGCAAGCCCAAGGAGCACCTTGCCGACGAATTGCAGCTGTGTGCGCAGGCCATGTGTCTGGAGGAGATGCTCTGCTGCGAAGTGCCTGCGGGCGCGCTGTTCTACGGCGAGCCGCGGCGACGCATGGCGGTAGAGTTTTCTGCGGAGTTGCGTCGGGCCGTCCGCGACGCCTGCGAAGAGATGCGCCAGTATACCCGCCGCGGCTATACGCCCAAAGCCAGACCGGGAAAGCACTGCAACGCCTGTTCGCTGAAAGATCTCTGCCTGCCGCAACTCGCCCGACGGGAAAGCGTGGCCAGTTACCTGCAAAGTGCCATGGAGGAGACGCCATGAGACATCTGCTGAACACACTCTTCGTCACCAGCGAGGATATCTACCTTTCGCTGGACGGGGAAAACGTGGTTGCCAACCGGGAGCGGCAGGAAGTGGCCCGCTATCCCCTGCATACGCTGAGCGGCATCATCTCGTTTTCCTATCCAGGCGCATCTCCTGCCCTCATGGGCGCCTGCGCCAGCCGGGACATCTCTCTGGCCTTCTGCACGCCGCGTGGCCGCTTTCTGGCTCGCGTCAACGGGGAAAGTTCTGGAAACGTGCTGTTGCGCCGCGCCCAGTATCGGGCGGCGGACGATCCCGGGAGTTGTTGTCCCATCGCGCGGAGCATGGTCTTTGGCAAGGTATACAACGCGCGCTGGAGCATCGAACGCACCTGTCGGGATCACGCCCTGCGCGTGGACACGGCCGCCCTGGAAGGTGCCTCCGTCCATCTTAAAGGCCTGCTGCCGCAGATCGCAGAGGAGACTTCCATGGAAAGCCTGCGCGGCCTGGAGGGCGCAAGCGCCGCGGTCTATTTTGGCGTCTTTGACCAGATGATCCTCGGCGAAAAGCCCCTGTTTGCCTTTGCCTCCCGCAGCCGCCGGCCGCCGCAGGACGCAGTGAATGCGCTCCTGTCTTTCGCTTACAGCCTGCTGGCGCATGATTGCGCGGCCGCGTTGGAGAGCGTGGGATTGGATGCCTATGTGGGGTTCCTACACCGCGACCGGCCCGGGCGGACGTCCCTGGCGCTGGACTTGATGGAAGAACTGCGCCCCTGCATGGCCGATCGCTTCGTCCTCACGCTTATCAACAACCGCATGGTGGGCCGCGGCGACTTCGATTTCCGCGAAAACGGCGCGGTATTTCTCAACGACGGGGGACGGCGCGCCTTCCTCAAGCGCTGGCAGGAGCGCAAGCAGGAGGTCATTACCCACCCCTACCTCAAGGAGAAGCTGGCCTGGGGGCTCGTACCATACATACAGGCGTTGCTCCTGGCGCGCACGTTGCGCGGCGACCTGGACGGCTATCCGCCGTTTTTATGGAAGTGAGGCGCGTATGCTGGTTCTCATCACCTATGATGTAAACACCGAAGACGCCGCCGGGCGCCGTCGCCTGCGGCAGATCGCAAAGCAGTGTGTCAACTACGGGCAACGGGTGCAAAACTCCGTCTTTGAGTGCCTGTTGGACGCCGCCCAATGCAAAACGCTCCAGGCAAAACTCCTGACGATCATGGACGCAAAAAAGGACAGCCTGCGATTTTACTATCTGGGCAAGCGGTACGAGAACAAGATCGAGCACTTTGGCTGCAAACAGACGTACATGCCGGAGGAACCCTTGATATTGTGAGGTGCGAAGGACAAGCGCGCAGATGTTCTCCGGGAGGTTCGCACTGAAAAATGCGGAGAGGGAGGGAGGTTCAAAGGGGAAAATACGCTTTTGAAAGGGAAGCAAAGCAGTTTTTGTTGTAATTCGATGCAAAGTTTGGCGATATTGCTGAGTTCTGCTTTTGAGAACTTGGAGATATTTGCGGTCGCTCCCCTCGCGGGGAGCGTGGGTTGAAATCTCTTCGGCGAAGCGACCGAGGACGGCGTGCCGCTGTCGCTCCCCTCGCGGGGAGCGTGGGTTGAAATGTCGATCTGCCGCTGTTCCTCCGCCGTGGGCTTGGTCGCTCCCCTCGCGGGGAGCGTGGGTTGAAATCGACAGCCGCCGCGACCGACGAATTGAACGAAAGGAGTCGCTCCCCTCGCGGGGAGCGTGGGTTGAAATGTCCGGAATGACGAGAAACTATCAAGGCCATGCGGTCGCTCCCCTCGCGGGGAGCGTGGGTTGAAATAGCGTGTATTCGACCGCGCCCAACGACCGGCAGAACGTCGCTCCCCTCGCGGGGAGCGTGGGTTGAAATGAGGCAATGTTTGAACTGATGCAGTCGCTGCCCACGGTCGCTCCCCTCGCGGGGAGCGTGGGTTGAAATAGTGGGCGTGGGGCAAGTGAATAGGAGGCAGTATGGTCGCTCCCCTCGCGGGGAGCGTGGGTTGAAATAGCGCCGGGAAGAAGGAGAACGTCGACCGCGTGGGTCGCTCCCCTCGCGGGGAGCGTGGGTTGAAATTACAACCTCGGCGTCTATGCAGGGCAGGGCCTTGGTCGCTCCCCTCGCGGGGAGCGTGGGTTGAAATGCGTTGTGGCGATGCTCTCGTGCCCCAACATCCGTCGCTCCCCTCGCGGGGAGCGTGGGTTGAAATCTTTGGAACGCCGCATGAATGCGTTGACCATCAGGTCGCTCCCCTCGCGGGGAGCGTGGGTTGAAATCAAGGCGGATCAGGAGATCGCGCGGGGCAGGCTGGGTCGCTCCCCTCGCGGGGAGCGTGGGTTGAAATACCAATCGCCTGCCCGAGGCGCTCAAGACCATTGTCGCTCCCCTCGCGGGGAGCGTGGGTTGAAATGGTGGCGATGGATTTTACGGCCTGATCGTGCTTTGTCGCTCCCCTCGCGGGGAGCGTGGGTTGAAATTGCAGACTATGCGCCGTAAAAAAAACAGGAGGCGTCGCTCCCCTCGCGGGGAGCGTGGGTTGAAATGATGAAATGCCCGGCGGCCTTAAAGCGGGCCTTGTCGCTCCCCTCGCGGGGAGCGTGGGTTGAAATTCGACGGAAATATAGCGGCGCACATGGCCGAAGTCGCTCCCCTCGCGGGGAGCGTGGGTTGAAATGACGTACAGAAAGAGATCATGCAGAGCCGCTTTGGTCGCTCCCCTCGCGGGGAGCGTGGGTTGAAATGTATATGTAACGGAGCAGGCATCTATATCACTCCCGTCGCTCCCCTCGCGGGGAGCGTGGGTTGAAATACGGGCCGGTCAACGCGAGGAACGGCGTCATCGGGTCGCTCCCCTCGCGGGGAGCGTGGGTTGAAATACTCACTCCCCGGCGCATTTCGCACGCGAGGTAAAGTCGCTCCCCTCGCGGGGAGCGTGGGTTGAAATGCGCAGGCGCTGCGCCTCTCCTGGCGCCTTGCCAGTCGCTCCCCTCGCGGGGAGCGTGGGTTGAAATTGTGGGAGGAAACTATGAATGTACAGCAAATCAGTCGCTCCCCTCGCGGGGAGCGTGGGTTGAAATTCCCTTACGGTGTAGGGGATGCGAGGGTCGCAGCGTCGCTCCCCTCGCGGGGAGCGTGGGTTGAAATTCCATTGGCGTTAAACTGCCCCCGGCGCACCCTAGTCGCTCCCCTCGCGGGGAGCGTGGGTTGAAATATCGGGTCGGGGTACATCGTGTATTGGCAAGGGGTCGCTCCCCTCGCGGGGAGCGTGGGTTGAAATCAGCATGGCGGCGATGTGTTTGGCCTTGACCTTGTCGCTCCCCTCGCGGGGAGCGTGGGTTGAAATGCGCAGGGCGAGACAGACGACGTCCTCCGGCGAGGTCGCTCCCCTCGCGGGGAGCGTGGGTTGAAATCTTTGTCGTGTATGATTCCCCCAAAGACGCGCCGGTCGCTCCCCTCGCGGGGAGCGTGGGTTGAAATTGCGTTATACGCGCTCTTGGCACGAGAACCCCCGTCGCTCCCCTCGCGGGGAGCGTGGGTTGAAATTGTGCGGACACATCACGCAGGATATATCCGATATGTCGCTCCCCTCGCGGGGAGCGTGGGTTGAAATCGGTCGCCTATGGCCGGGCCGATGTGGAGCCGAATGTCGCTCCCCTCGCGGGGAGCGTGGGTTGAAATTTGCACGTGTGCAATCAGCGCGTCCGGCTGGATGAGTCGCTCCCCTCGCGGGGAGCGTGGGTTGAAATTGTGGATTGGCTTGACAAGGGTGTATTACACATGGTCGCTCCCCTCGCGGGGAGCGTGGGTTGAAATATAACCCCCGATGACCTCATGGCCATCCGCGACGGTCGCTCCCCTCGCGGGGAGCGTGGGTTGAAATGCTCCCGTTCGCATCCGCGTACTGATGCATCTCGGTCGCTCCCCTCGCGGGGAGCGTGGGTTGAAATAACACGAAAAGAGGGAAGAGAATGTTGAGCATCGTCGCTCCCCTCGCGGGGAGCGTGGGTTGAAATTGGTCGTAGCCTCGCGTTACACGCAGCGACAGACGTCGCTCCCCTCGCGGGGAGCGTGGGTTGAAATGTGATAACGGCGAAGTTGGAAAGTCGAAAACCTGTCGCTCCCCTCGCGGGGAGCGTGGGTTGAAATATTGAGGTGCAGGATGCGTTCGACGAAGCCTATGGTCGCTCCCCTCGCGGGGAGCGTGGGTTGAAATCCACGTTATCAAATCAGCTTCGTATAGAGTAAGGGGTCGCTCCCCTCGCGGGGAGCGTGGGTTGAAATACACCACGCGGGGGTGGTGCCCCACGAGCAAAAAGTCGCTCCCCTCGCGGGGAGCGTGGGTTGAAATTCCGCCATCGCCAAATAATGCGTCTCCATCCATCGTCGCTCCCCTCGCGGGGAGCGTGGGTTGAAATTCGCTGGGCGTGCTACACCTTGGAGGGCGAAGAGTCGCTCCCCTCGCGGGGAGCGTGGGTTGAAATACCGTACCAGTCGGCGCAGGTGTGCGGATACAACGGTCGCTCCCCTCGCGGGGAGCGTGGGTTGAAATGGAAAAAGAACAGCGGTATCGCGCGGCGCTGGAGTCGCTCCCCTCGCGGGGAGCGTGGGTTGAAATTTTTATTTCCCGCGGCCCGTTGCGCACCCGGGCCGGTCGCTCCCCTCGCGGGGAGCGTGGGTTGAAATCGACCTGCTCAAGAGCAGCATGACGGATGCGCGTCGCTCCCCTCGCGGGGAGCGTGGGTTGAAATCCCGTCAATGCCGCTGCCCCCTACGCTGTACCCCGTCGCTCCCCTCGCGGGGAGCGTGGGTTGAAATGGGGTAGACGGCCAGGGTTTGAATCGAGAAAGCCGTCGCTCCCCTCGCGGGGAGCGTGGGTTGAAATTCCATGACGTCCCGGAAAACCTCTGGCATGTAGGTCGCTCCCCTCGCGGGGAGCGTGGGTTGAAATACCTTCCTATCTTCCTATATCCGTCAAACGTCTAGTCGCTCCCCTCGCGGGGAGCGTGGGTTGAAATCCTAAATTTGAGCGGTACTTTTTCGTGCGCCGCAGTCGCTCCCCTCGCGGGGAGCGTGGGTTGAAATATCAAAGTAAAAGAAGCGGCGTTTGACGCGATGGAGTCGCTCCCCTCGCGGGGAGCGTGGGTTGAAATGCAGGACGCACGTTGCACGGTGGACGTCGATCACGTCGCTCCCCTCGCGGGGAGCGTGGGTTGAAATATACGCTTGAACATATCGTGAACATGATCAACATCGTCGCTCCCCTCGCGGGGAGCGTGGGTTGAAATTTGTCAACCGGGTGCCGGGCGTCGGAAATACAGCAGTCGCTCCCCTCGCGGGGAGCGTGGGTTGAAATATAGCGCGTGCGTATATCGTCTTCCAGTCCGTCCGTCGCTCCCCTCGCGGGGAGCGTGGGTTGAAATTGTCGGCAATTACAGAAAAATACGCTGGCTGCGGGTCGCTCCCCTCGCGGGGAGCGTGGGTTGAAATGTACCTGGAAACGATGCGCAGCGATTTGGAGCGCATAGGTCGCTCCCCTCGCGGGGAGCGTGGGTTGAAATACGTATAGATTTTGCCCGCATTGCGGCGCTCGAAGTCGCTCCCCTCGCGGGGAGCGTGGGTTGAAATATCTTCGCAATGTTCGGGGGCGGTGGCCTGTGGGGTCGCTCCCCTCGCGGGGAGCGTGGGTTGAAATAACCCCGAGACGGAGACGCAGGACTACATCGACCGTCGCTCCCCTCGCGGGGAGCGTGGGTTGAAATTGTATGACGCGAATGGCGTGCCGGATATTGTCGTCGCTCCCCTCGCGGGGAGCGTGGGTTGAAATGCCTCAACCGCGGCCATGTATGCCATGTTGAGATGGTCGCTCCCCTCGCGGGGAGCGTGGGTTGAAATTATCACGCTCGATCAATAAAATCAACTCCTCCAAAGTCGCTCCCCTCGCGGGGAGCGTGGGTTGAAATGTACGACGCGGAGGCGCTCGACCTGACCGGCCGGAGTCGCTCCCCTCGCGGGGAGCGTGGGTTGAAATCGGCCTCTGCTGCGGTTCCGCGGCCTTGTCCCAGTCGCTCCCCTCGCGGGGAGCGTGGGTTGAAATCCCTCGGAGGTGGATTGCATGTCGAAAGGACGGCAGTCGCTCCCCTCGCGGGGAGCGTGGGTTGAAATCCGTCATCCCAAGCGCCCTGCGCCTTGTTCAGGTCGCTCCCCTCGCGGGGAGCGTGGGTTGAAATGTATCTGCCGCAGTGCCAATTCAACCTCGTCCATGTCGCTCCCCTCGCGGGGAGCGTGGGTTGAAATCATAACCCCCGATGACCTCATGGCCATCCGCGACGTCGCTCCCCTCGCGGGGAGCGTGGGTTGAAATCGGCCCCCAAGGGGAAGGCCGCGTCTGCCGGTGCGTCGCTCCCCTCGCGGGGAGCGTGGGTTGAAATGCGCAGGGCGAGACAGACGACGTCCTCCGGCGAGCGTCGCTCCCCTCGCGGGGAGCGTGGGTTGAAATACTGGCCGCCACAGCGCGGCCACCAGCGCGAGCGTCGCTCCCCTCGCGGGGAGCGTGGGTTGAAATACCGTACCAGTCGGCGCAGGTGTGCGGATACAACGGTCGCTCCCCTCGCGGGGAGCGTGGGTTGAAATCTGTTGTCGTTGGGGTACAGCGTAGGGGGCAGCGTCGCTCCCCTCGCGGGGAGCGTGGGTTGAAATAACGCGCTCGACTGGAAGAAGCGCAGGGAACAGCTGTCGCTCCCCTCGCGGGGAGCGTGGGTTGAAATACCACCGGCCTTGATATACAGACAGCGCTTCTCGGTCGCTCCCCTCGCGGGGAGCGTGGGTTGAAATAATCAATCTCGCATATTTGTTTGACACCCACGCGTCGCTCCCCTCGCGGGGAGCGTGGGTTGAAATCCCGTATCGACCTCGCTTGTCGAATACCGCGTCCCGTCGCTCCCCTCGCGGGGAGCGTGGGTTGAAATTTCGCAAGCGGCACGTCGCGCGCCTCTTCGTACAGTCGCTCCCCTCGCGGGGAGCGTGGGTTGAAATCATTCAATCTACCATTGTCGCGATGTACATATTTGTCGCTCCCCTCGCGGGGAGCGTGGGTTGAAATATGCGCACGGCGCTGTCGAGCCTGCGCGTCGCCCCGCGTCGCTCCCCTCGCGGGGAGCGTGGGTTGAAATAGGAGGGGACATGAAAGCAGACTATACATACCGGTCGCTCCCCTCGCGGGGAGCGTGGGTTGAAATTCGGCTACCCGGACAACGAGCCGGGGAACACGACGTCGCTCCCCTCGCGGGGAGCGTGGGTTGAAATTCAAACACCTGCTCGAGCGCCTGCGCGATCACTTCGTCGCTCCCCTCGCGGGGAGCGTGGGTTGAAATAACGCGTTACAGATTGTAACGGTTTCCCCGCCGGGTCGCTCCCCTCGCGGGGAGCGTGGGTTGAAATTTATCAGCGTCCCTAACGATGGCGCTTTTGTACGTCGCTCCCCTCGCGGGGAGCGTGGGTTGAAATTCTGTACCGCGATCCGGAACAGCGCGCATGTTTGTCGCTCCCTTCGCGGGGAGCGTGGGTTGAAATGGCTCCCATGCCTCATACTCTCCAGCAGCGCACTCGTCGCTCCCCTCGCGGGGAGCGTGGGTTGAAATCGGCATACATCAAGGAACTTACCGGCTGCGGCGTTATGTCGCTCCCCTCGCGGGGAGCGTGGGTTGAAATCGGCTACCCGGACAACGAGCCGGGGAACACGACGCGTCGCTCCCCTCGCGGGGAGCGTGGGTTGAAATCTCGCGCATGAGCGCCCCGGCGACCGCCGTGCAGGTCGCTCCCCTCGCGGGGAGCGTGGGTTGAAATCGCATGCGTTGAGGCGGCGAAAAAGGAAAACCTGTCGCTCCCCTCGCGGGGAGCGTGGGTTGAAATTGTACACAAAAAACGGAGGAGGCGGGTAACGATGTCGCTCCCCTCGCGGGGAGCGTGGGTTGAAATCCTCCCCGTCCACGGCTACGGCGGGACGAAGGTGTCGCTCCCCTCGCGGGGAGCGTGGGTATAGTGTCCGCTTCGATACGGAGGGGCTTGGTCGCTCCCCTCGCGGGGAGCGTGGGTTGAAATCCGCGCCGCACCCTGCTGCCATCCACCACGTCCCGTCGCTCCCCTCGCGGGGAGCGTGGGTTGAAATGGATATCCGCATCCGTACTCTTTATGGGGTCGAGCGTCGCTCCCCTCGCGGGGAGCGTGGGTTGAAATGACGTACAGAAAGAGATCATGCAGAACCGCTTTGGTCGCTCCCCTCGCGGGGAGCGTGGGTTGAAATTTGACCTGGTGTGGTAAGAGCCGGAGGAAGGAGGTCGCTCCCCTCGCGGGGAGCGTGGGTTGAAATCGCCTGTTTCAGCGCACCGACGATCTTGCCGTAATGTCGCTCCCCTCGCGGGGAGCGTGGGTTGAAATATGTGCTGGTTGGATAACAGTCGAAAGACAATGGGTCGCTCCCCTCGCGGGGAGCGTGGGTTGAAATATTTAGGTGCGTGTATATTTCGAGGGTGGTCGTTGTCGCTCCCCTCGCGGGGAGCGTGGGTTGAAATGATCAGATCAGCCGGCAGGCGCACGGTTACCTTGGTCGCTCCCCTCGCGGGGAGCGTGGGTTGAAATACCGACCTGAGCGCCCTCTAACGCCGATCGGCAGGTCGCTCCCCTCGCGGGGAGCGTGGGTTGAAATTGCGGTAATCTGCGTGCCCCAGCACCATCTGCAGCGTCGCTCCCCTCGCGGGGAGCGTGGGTTGAAATAAGCATGCCCCGCGGATGTATGCAGTGAACCGTGGTCGCTCCCCTCGCGGGGAGCGTGGGTTGAAATCTGTGACGGCGATTAAGAAAGCGGCGATCAGCGCGGGTCGCTCCCCTCGCGGGGAGCGTGGGTTGAAATGGATGTATGCGGCGCAGGCATGGCAGCGCCTGTAGTCGCTCCCCTCGCGGGGAGCGTGGGTTGAAATCTTCGCTGCGGCGAGCGTGTGTATCTCGCCGCAGGTCGCTCCCCTCGCGGGGAGCGTGGGTTGAAATGATCTGCTCGATCTCGCGCAGGTCGTAGGCGATCGTCGCTCCCCTCGCGGGGAGCGTGGGTTGAAATTCTGCGAGGTGTTACGGTGCGCGCCAGAGGATTTGGTCGCTCCCCTCGCGGGGAGCGTGGGTTGAAATTTGGGGGAGAGGGCTAGGAAAAATTGGCGAGGTCGGTCGCTCCCCTCGCGGGGAGCGTGGGTTGAAATTGAGTTTTGCACGCAGGAAGAAATTTCGGCGGACGTCGCTCCCCTCGCGGGGAGCGTGGGTTGAAATGTTCGTGCCGCCCCTTGTCGGCGGCAAGTTTGTCGTCGCTCCCCTCGCGGGGAGCGTGGGTTGAAATCTGCCTACGTCCCGCCCATTCGGCTGCCCGTCTCGTCGCTCCCCTCGCGGGGAGCGTGGGTTGAAATGGTGAGGCGGTGGCGCAAGCGCCCAAGGGCATCTGTCGCTCCCCTCGCGGGGAGCGTGGGTTGAAATTGCAATCTGAGGGAAAACCGTGGAAATGGGGGAAAGGTCGCTCCCCTCGCGGGGAGCGTGGGTTGAAATCCGCACCGCAGAGCTGTGCTTTGTGCTGTTGCGGTCGCTCCCCTCGCGGGGAGCGTGGGTTGAAATCTGGCTGGGTTACTGGCTGGGTAACTGGGTGCTGGGTCGCTCCCCTCGCGGGGAGCGTGGGTTGAAATTAAACACTTTAAACGTACATCGCTCGACGCTCTCCGGTCGCTCCCCTCGCGGGGAGCGTGGGTTGAAATTAGGGTTCATCCTCGGCGCGCTGGTCACGATGTTCTGTCGCTCCCCTCGCGGGGAGCGTGGGTTGAAATGAGTGGGTTGAGTTGCGGGCGCCGGGGCTGCGGCCGTCGCTCCCCTCGCGGGGAGCGTGGGTTGAAATCGCCATAGGCCGCGGTCGCGGGCTGCGCCGCGCCCGTCGCTCCCCTCGCGGGGAGCGTGGGTTGAAATCCGCCGTGGGCCTTGGTGCGCGCGCCCTGTGGCCGTCGCTCCCCTCGCGGGGAGCGTGGGTTGAAATCTCTTGCGGGTCACGCCCGAGTGTGTGCGGGTGTTGTCGCTCCCCTCGCGGGGAGCGTGGGTTGAAATTGCGGCAATGTCCAGACCGCCGATGCCGGAAAAGGTCGCTCCCCTCGCGGGGAGCGTGGGTTGAAATACTGACGGCGCAGGCGGCGAGCGCGGGGAGCGGCGTCGCTCCCCTCGCGGGGAGCGTGGGTTGAAATGCCAAGTGCTCCCCGGAAGATGTCGTTTGCCTCGGTCGCTCCCCTCGCGGGGAGCGTGGGTTGAAATCTGAGAGCGGGCGTTGGGGGTATCGCAAGGCCGGGTCGCTCCCCTCGCGGGGAGCGTGGGTTGAAATGTCTACACCGACGAAGACGAGATGACCGACGAAGTCGCTCCCCTCGCGGGGAGCGCGGGTTGAAATGCCTTGGTAATGGCGGCATCCTGAATGTGCGCCGTCGCTCCCCTCGCGGGGAGCGTGGGTTGAGGCGTACAAAATCATCCGTGCTTGGAATCCAGCCTATCGCTCCCATCGCCGGGAACGATGGGCCGAAACATTGTCTTGATTTGCGAGGCCTTATATCATAAACCGCTCCCGCGGGATTTGCGGGAGCGGTCGTTGGTTTGGTCGTTGATTGGACAGATGGGTTACAGCACGCGGCGGCCCCAGGAGAAGACGCGGTTGTAGTAGCCGCTGCCGAGGTTGGAGATGATGACTTCGCCCGCGCCGGAGGAGGCGTGGATCATCTTGTTGTTGCCCATGTAGATGCCCACATGGTCGGAAAGGTCGCTGTCGGAGACCGTGTTCATGCAGACGATGTCGCCGCGCTGCAGATTGGCAAGGCCCTCGATCTTCGTGCCGGAATTGTAGCCCTGCATCTGCGCCGAGTGCGGAAGGCTCACGCCGACCTGCTTGTAGCAGTAGAGCGTCAGGCCCGAGCAGTCGTACTTGCTGGTGCCGGAGGCGCCGTAGACATAGGGCTTGCCGAGCTGCTGCTGCGCCACGTAGATGACGTACTCGATCTTCTCCGCGCGCGTGGGATTGTCCGGCAGGTGGTCCTGCGTGGAATCTCCGCCGCCGCTGGAACCGCCGCTGCTGCCCGCGTCGGGCGCCTTGGAGGGGTTCTTCGGCGCGTTGTTGCTGTACAGGGCGCGGATCGTGTTGGCGTCGGCAGCGCCGGTGGCGTTCAGGCCCGCGGCGGTCTGGAACAGCTTCACGGCCGAGGCGGTGGTGCTGCCATAGTCGCCGTCCACGCTGGAGGTCTTGGAAAGATAGCCCTTATAGTAGAGGCGCGTCTGCAGGCGGGTGACGTTCTCGCCCGTGCTGCCATTGGAGAGCGAAACGCTGAGGATGGGCGAATCGGGCGCGTAGCCGCCGTAGAGTATGCGCTGGGTGGTCTGGTCGGCGGTGCCGGTGGCGTTGAGGCCTACGGCGCTCTGGAAGCGGGCCACGGCCGTCTTGGTCAGGGCGCTGTAATTGCCCGCGGGCGTGCCGTCAAAGTAGCCGCGCTTTTCCAGTTCCTGCTGGAGCACGAGCACCGACGCGCCGGAAGCGTTCTCCGTAAGCGTGGCGTAGCTGTTCTTGTTGAGGTGGTCGAGCAGCATGTAGCCGCGCTGGTTGCCGATGCCCACATAGCCCCAACCGGTGCTGGGATTGTACTTGTAGACATTGACATCCGTGCCGGCGGAAACAGTGACGTAGGCGCTGTCCTGCGAGGCGCTCTGGAAGAAGGGCGCCTTGGGGTAGACGACGGTAGCCACGTACTTGACGGTATCGTCATCCGGATCGGGCTGCACCTGCGAAGTCGGCGTAAGGCCGGAAAGCTGGCAGAAGCCGTAGTTTCCGCTGGGACTGAGCACATAGGCCCACGTGCCGTTGTGGTCGACCACCGTTACCTGGTCTCCGCGCTTGATGCTGCCGAGAACGGCGGAGCTCGTGGAGGCGGAGCGGTAAATGGTGAGGAAATCGACCGTGACCGTGGCGGCCGTGCCGTCGGTGAACTGGCTGTTGGCCTTGAGGCCGCTGAGCAGACAGTAGCCGTATTTGCTGCCGTCCGGGGTGATAAGGGCCCACGTGCCGTTCTGGTCGAGCACGGTCACCTGCGTGCCGTAGGCGATGTAGCCGAGGTATTCGCCCTGCGCGGAGGGCGTACCGTAAACGTCAAGGCGGTCGACGACGACCGTGGCCGACGTGCCCTCTCCGGTGGGGATGGAGGGCGTCGGCGCGGGCGTGGCCGTGACGGAGCCGTCATAGGGAATGATGGCGGAGAGGCTCAGATAGCCCTGCGTGCCGTTGGTCAGGCGCACATAGGCCCAGCTGGTGGTGTAGGCGAGCACGGTGAGCACGTCGCCGCGCGAAATGCCGCCGACCACGGTGGCCGAGGCCGAGGCCGTCTCATAGACGTTGGTGGCGCGGATGGCGATGCCGTTGCGGGTGCGCACGACGACGTCGTTGCCGGGCAGCACGGAACTCAGAGGCACAAAACCGTTGCCTTCCGCGCGGGAGATGTAGGCCCACTGGGTGTTGTAGGCGGTGACGCGCACCTGCGCGCCGGCCTGCAAGGTGGCCAATGCCTGCGCGCTGGTGTTGGCCTGCGCGTAGACGGTGGTGGCGGTGGCGACCACGGCGGTCATGTTGACCTGGCGATAGCCGCTTAGGTCGGTGGAGGGCGTCTGCGTAGCGCCGCCGCTCAGAGGCTGCAGCGCGTAGAGGTTGCAGAAGCCGTATTTTCCGCCGGCGGTGATGTAGGCCCAGGTGCCGTTGCGCATCAGCACCGTCACCTGTTTGCCGGCCGTGAGTATGCCCTGATTCTCCGAAGCGGTGGAGGGGCTTTTGTAGACGTATGTATTGGTGATGGAGATGGCGGGCACCGTCTCGGTAATGACGCCCTCGGTATCCTCAAAGCCCTGCGAGGGGCCGGGCGTGGCCGTAGGCGCGGGGGCGACGTTGCCCGTCAGGCGGTTGAGGCTGGACAGCGGCGCGTAACCGGTGACGTTGTCCTCCGTGCGCAGGCAGGCCCAGGAGCCGTTGTGGGCGATGACCGTCACTTCCTCGCCGGCCGCCAGCGTGGTCAGATGCGTGGAAGAGGAAGAGACGGTTTCATAGACGGGAACCTGCCCCTTGGCGGAGGCGGCCATGGACTTTACCAGCACATTGTCGCCGGGCAACAGATAGCGCAGCGGCGCGAAACCGCTCCGGCCGGAACAGGTGAGGAATGCCCAGTCGGCGCTCAGATAGGTGACGCGCACCTGCGTGCCCTGCGCCAGGCGGCCAACGGTGGAAGCGCCCGTATCGGGGGCGGTGTAGACAGTGACCATATCGCCGACGATGGTGGCGGATTTATCGACGCGGGAGAAGCCGGAGAGCGCATCCTGCGAAGGCTGCTGGGTGGGCGTGGACGTGGTTTCGCCGCGCAGATCGCTCACCAGCATATAGCCGCCCAGGCCGCTGCAGGCCACGCGGGCCCAGCTGCCATTGGTGCCGAGCACATAGACGGTCGCGCCGGCGCGCAGCCGCTTGTACTGGCTGGAAGTGCTCATGGAGCTGTAAAAATACGCGCCGTCGAGCTGTATGCGCGTCGCGTCGGCCACGTTTTCCACGGGCTGCATGTCCGCGGTGCGGGCGTAGCCAGAGCCGCCGGTGGTAAGATAGCGGAAATAGGCGACGCCGCCGCTGTAGCGCTCAACGGAGATGATCTCGCCTTCGGCAAGCGAGCCGACCTGCCGCGAGAGGCCGCTGTCCGCGTATACCGCCATGGAGTCGGCGGTAACAACGGCTGTCAGGCTCGCCGCGAACGCCGTTGCCGGCAGGGAGAGCAGAAGAAGCACCATCGCCAGAAGCAATGGCAGTATTCGCTTTCCCACCGTCTTTTTGCTTGCAAGTATCATGGGCTCGTTCTCCTCGCAGTTCTCTCGCCGATGCGCATACGCATCGTACTTATTGAAGGTATGCAATATAAATACGACGCGCAAGCAAAGAATCCTTCATATTTGCAATGTTAAATATGTATGTCTGAAGTACTTTCGTAATACTTTTGCAATAATTTCACGATTTTGTCCCGATTGGAAGCAGACAGGCGCGCAAAAGTCGGAACCGCCCTATTTTTCTACGAATTCAAGGCCATTGTAGACGTCGTTTTCGCGCGTGCCGCTCAGGCCGGCCAGGGAGCGCGTGGAGAGCACGCTGCCGGTGCGGAACACGAGGCCGAGGAAGGGCAGGCGCTCGACGATGAACATTTGCAGATCGCTGTAAGCGTCGATCATTTCCTCTTCGGTGGCGGCGGTAAACGTGCGCGCGAGCAGGGCGTCCATTTCGGCGCTGGTGGCGCCGGAAAAGTTGAGGGCGCCGTCGCCGGTGAGCAGGGGACGCAGATTGGGCACTTCGCTGAGATTGACGCCGACGAGGGCGAGATCGTAGCGGCCGTCGGCAATGGCGTCTGTCACCTGGTCGATCGACCCGGAGAGCACCGTGACCTGCACGCCGACGGCGCGCAGATTGGCGGCGATCTGTTCCGCGGCGTTGGTGCGCACGGAGGAGATATCGTCCGTATAGGTGACGATGCGTATCGACAGATCCTCGATCAGGCCGTCCTCGCCAATGCGGGAGAGTTTGGCGGGGCTGGTGAGGCTTGTCCAACCGGCCTCGTTGAGCAGCTGCAGGGCGCGCTCCGGGCTGTAATAGTAGACGGCGGACTGGCTCTCATAGAGCCACGTGCCCGGCACGATGGGCACCTCGCTCTGCTGCGCCATTTCCAGATAGGCGTTGGAGACGAGCGTGGCGCGGTCGATGGCGTACATCACCGCCTGGCGCACGCGCTGGTCGGACATGGGCGACGAGGCGCGCAGATTGGGCACCAGCAGTTCATAGGAGGCGGTGGAATAGTCCGTGGTCATGACGCTGCTCAGGCGGCGGTTGAAGGCCGCGGTGTAAGAGCGCGTGGAAAAGGCGTCGATCTCGCCGGTCTGCAAGGCCTCCAGCGCCTCGCTCGTGGAATAGTAACAGAGGCCGACGACGCTTTCGATGTACGGCTGCTGCTTCCACCACAGGGGATTGCGCTCCAGCCGCACGGAGACGCCGGGAACATAGGAGATATACCAGTAGGGGCCGGTGCCGCGGGGCAGCATATCGGAAATCGTGCTGCGCTCCATCACCGGAAAGGTCATGGCGTAGAGCGTGATCATGCCGCCATAGCGGGCGTTGACCTGCAGCGTATAGGCGTCCGTAGCGGTCATGGATTCGATCAGCGAAAGGCGCGCGGCGTAGGGATTGCTGCTTCCCGCGCCCAGCAGCGCCTCGTAGCTGGCCACCACGTCCTGCGCCAGGCACTCCATGCCGTTGTGGAACTGCACGCCCTGGCGCATGCGGAACGTCCAGACGCTGCCCTCCACCGTCCAACTGTCGGCCAGCAGGGGCACGGGCTTTTGCGTTTCATCCAGTTCGACCACGGATTCAAAGACGAGCTGGTTTAAGCTGATCATGTCGCGCTCGTTGCAATAGACGGGGCTGATATCGCCGGCGGAGGAAGCGAGGTAACCGACCGCGAGATCCGCGGGAAGCTCCTCAGACGCCTGCTGCGCCAGAAACTGCTGCGCCTCCTGCTCGAATGTGTCCGCAGCCGGGGCCATCTCCGCGATGGCCCCGGGAAAAAGGGACGCAAGCAGCGCCAGCGCCATCATCAGCGCCAGCGCCCGCCGCGGCCGAAGCGCCGCTTTTTTAATAAAGCTCCTTGTAGTGCTCATAGCTCTCCATGATCCTGTTTACATAAGTATCGGTGACGGCGGAGGAGATCGCCGTAAGCGTCCTGCCGTCCTGACTGTACTGCGGGTCTTGCAGCCAGTCATCGACGCGGCCCTGTCCCTGATGATAGGCGGTCGAGGCCGTGCGCATATCGCCGTCGTAACGGTCGAGCAAAAAGCGCAGATACCAGCAGCCATAGCGCAGGTTGACGGAGGGCTCGTAGAGCCTCTCCACATCGAAAACATCGTCCAGCTTGCCGGCGATCCACTCGCCGGTGGCGGGCATGATCTGCATAAGGCCGATGGCTCCCACCGAGGAGACGGCTTCGGCGTCAAAGCTGGACTCGGCCAGCACCACCGAGGCCACATAGGCCGGATCAAGCGAAAATTCCTGCGCCGCGGCGCGAATCTCCGGCGCGTAGGTCATGGGATAGCGCGAAAGATCTACCCTGTCCCGGCCAAAGAGCGCCCACGCGCCCAGAGCGATCAGCACGATGAGCGCCGCCGCCAGTATGGCAAAAAACGTCCTGCGCCGCCTGCGGCGGCGGCGCGCGGCGCGCACGCGGCGCAACTGCGCGCTCTCCCTTCCCCGCCTCGCGGCGCTTTGCCTTTGTATCATGCGTTCCTCCTCTGGGAGCGTTTATCCGAGCCGCTTGAGCACCTGCTGATACAGCGCCGCCAGTTCCGCCTGCGTCTTTTCCATGGGCCGTTCGGTGGGGATCACCTGCGTAGCCAGCTTTTCCTTTTCCTCGGCGGGCATCTGGTTCTGGATGCGGGCCTCGACCTGTTCGCGCTCCACGCGGTCGCGCATCATCACGCGCGCCACCTGCGTTTCCGCGTCGGCGGAGAGCACCCACGTCTCGTCGCAGAGGGCATCCATGCCCGTCTCGAACAAAAGCGGCACATCGAGGATGACCACCTTGGCGCCTTCCTCGGCGGCGCGGTCGATGCCGCGCATGATGTCGCGCTGTATGCGCGGGTGGAGGATGCCCTCCAGCGCCCGCTTGCGCGCCGGGTCCGAAAAGGTGATCTGCGCGAGCGCCTGGCGGTCGAGCGTGCCGTCCTCGCGGAACACACCCTCGCCGAACTCGGCGCGGATGGGCTCGAGCGCCTCGCCGCCGGGCTCGGTCAATTCGTGCGAAATGGCGTCCGCATCCAGGTGTACAGCGCCCAGCGAGGCCAGGAACTTCGCCGCCTCGCTCTTGCCGGTACCAATGCCGCCGGTCAGGCCAATGATGTAGGGTTTATTTGCACTCACGCCAATTCCTCCCCACGGAAATATCCGTCCTGAGCGGCACGCTCAGGCGCATGACCCCCTCCATGCAGTCCCGAAGCAGGGCGCGGACGCGCTCGGCCTCGTCCTCGGGGGCCTCGACGATCAATTCGTCGTGTACTTGCAGAATCAGGCGGGCGCGCAGCTTCTGCGCGCGCAGCGCCTCGAAAACGCGGATCATCGCCAGTTTGATGATGTCCGCCGCCGTGCCCTGGATGGGGCTGTTCATCGCGCAGCGCTCGCCAAAGGCGCGCACGTTGTAGTTGCCGCTTTTCAGTTCCGGCAGATAGCGCCGCCGGCCCAGCAGCGTGCGGGCGTAGCCGCGCTCGCGGCCGAGACGCACGGCTTCCTCCATGAAGCGCTTGACGCCGGGATAGCGGGCGAAGTAGCGATCCATGAAATCGCGGGCTTCGGCGCGGGTGACGGAGATGTTCCTCGCCAGCGTGAAATCGGAGATGCCGTAGACGATGCCGAAATTGACCGCCTTGGCCGCGGAGCGCATCGCGGGCGTGACCTCGGCAAGCGGCACGCCATAGACCTCGGCGGCGGTGCGGCTGTGGATGTCCTGCCCCTCCAAAAAGGCGGAGCGCATCGTCTCGTCGCCGGACATGTGCGCAAGCACCCGCAGTTCGATCTGCGAATAATCGGCGTCCACCAGCACGCAGCCCGGCTTGGCCACAAAGGCGGCGCGGATCTCGCGACCCACCTCCGTGCGCACGGGGATGTTTTGCAGGTTCGGCTCGTTGGAGGAGATGCGGCCCGTGGCCGTGGCCGTCTGGTCGAACGAGGAATGCACGCGGCCGTTTGCGTCGCGCAATTTGATCAGCGCGCCCACGTAGGTGCTGTCCAGCTTCTGATACTTGCGGTATTCGAGGATCAGCGCGCAGATGGGATAATCCCCGGAAAGGGATTCCAGCACCTCGGCGCTGGTGGTGGCGAAGCCGCGGTTGGTCTTGCGCGGACGCGGCAGACCCAATTTGTCAAAGAGCACCTCGGAGAGTTGCTTGGGAGACTTTATGTTGAACGTCTCCCCCGCCAGATTGTAGATCTGCCCTTCCAGTTCTGCGGCGCGGGCGCGGAAATCGCGGCCCAGGCTTTCGAGCACGTTCGCGTCGATGAGGAAACCCTCGCGCTCCATGGCGTAGAGCACGCCCGCCAGCGGGCGTTCGATATCGCGGTAGACAGCGGTCAGTTCATCCGCCTCCAGCTTTTCTTCCTGCCAGAGGCGCAGCGGCCACAGAGTGGCCGCGGGGCAGGCCTCGTCCCAGGGAACGCCCGCCCCCTCGCAGAGCGCCCGCAGATCAAACGAGGGGCGCTGCGGATCAAGCACATAGGCGGCGAGCATGGTGTCGAAGGCGTCGCCCCCTGTCTCGGGCAGCGCTTCGCCCAGCGCCTTGACGTTGTAAAGCGCCTTGGGCGCTTCGCAGGCAAGCAGCGGCCGCGCCGCTTCGAGCGCCTCCGTCTCGCCAATGCCGGGATCGATGAGATCGCCGCCCAGCGGCATGCGCAGGCGCGCCGCGTCCGTGGCGGCGGAAAATTCCGTTCCAATATAAACGCCGACGCGCTTCGCCGTGGCGGCCAGCGCCTCGAGGCGCGCGGCGAGGGCACGCGCGTTTTCCGGCGTCTCCACCGCGCTGTCTGAGCCGCCTGAAGCGCTCGATGGCGCTGCGGGGGCGGGCGCGCTCGCCGGCTCCTTCGCCATCTGCGCAAGGCGGCGCTGCGCCTGGTTCATGCCCAGTTCGCGCAGGCGGGCGATGCCGCCGCCAAGGCCGCTCAGCCGCCAGTTTTCCAGATCGAGCGATACGGGAACATCGCGGCGGATAGTCGCCAGCGTGCGGCTTAAGCGCGCGAGATCGGCGTTTTCCAAAAGGCGCTCGCGCAGGCGGCCCTTCTCCCCCGCGTCCGCGCCGGCGAGCACATGCTCGAGGTCGCCGTACTGGGCAATGAGGCGCAGGGCTGTCTTTTCGCCCACACCGGGCACGCCGGGGATGTTGTCCGATGTGTCGCCCATCAGGCCCTTGACGTCGATCAGCTGCGCGGGGGAAACGCCATAGGTCGCCTCTACCCACGCGGGGGTGACGCGCTGCGTCTCGGCAATGCCGCGCTTTGTATACAATATGGTGGTGTTGTCGCCGGCGAGCTGGAAGGAATCGCGATCGCCGGTGACGAGCAGGGCTTCCACGCCGCGCTCCTCACACTGGCGGGAGAGCGTGCCCAATATGTCGTCGGCCTCGAAGCCCTCGCATTCGATGACGCGCAGCCCCATGCGCGCAAGCAGATCGCGGATGACGGGATCCTGCTGGCGCAGTTCCTCGGGCATGGGCTTGCGGTTGGCCTTGTAACCGTCGTAAAGGTCGGTGCGGAAGGTATGCTTGCCGACGTCGAACGCCACGGCCGCCGCCGTGGGCGCTTCCTCGTCAAGCACGCGCAAAAGCATCATCACAAAGCCATGCACGGCGTTGGTGGGCGTGCCGTCGGGCGCGGTCATGGGCGTGGAGAGCGCGTGAAAGGCGCGATACATCAGGCTGTATCCGTCCAGCAGCACCAGCTTTTCTCCCATGAACGACCCTCCTTTGGCGCGGGACATGCTGCCCCATGCTGATATAATGGTTATTCTATACCATTTTTCCCGGAAACGCAATCGCCATTCCGTGGCTTCATTGTGAAAAAAAAGCGCGCATATATGGACAGACGCCCTCGCGCATGGTAAGATAAAATGTGTCGAGTGCGCGCGGCTTGCCCGCGGCGCAAAAAAGGAGCGGTTCGCATGAAAGTCCTGTCCATCGTCCTGTCCGTGATCGCAGCGTTGCTCATCGCGCTGATCGCTGTGTTTTTCATCGGCGCCGCGTTGGATGCCGATGTATCCGTGGCCACGCTGCCGGCCGCACAGGACGCGCTGGGCTTCGCCGCCGCCGTGGAAAGCGTGCAGCTGGAGTCGGCTCCCGCCATCTACGAGACGCTGGAAAGCGTGGCGGCCGCCGATTACGCGGTGACGGACATTACCGTGACCTTTCACAACAAGGGCTTCTTTGCCGCGGAATGGCTGACCTTCGAATTTATCCCCGCTACGGGCGACGTGGCCCTTTGCACGCAGAGCGCCGACCGGTTGGATCTTCCCGCCCGTTCCGAGGCGCAACTGACGTTCTCGCTGCTTTCAAAAGAGGGCGCTTCCGGCGCGGGGCGCGCGCTCAATGTGGAATACTACGTGCTGGGCATGCGGCGCACGATGACCGTGCCGCTGGAGCTTTCATAGCCCGCGCGGCAGGCCGGCAAAATGGGCAGGGCGCGCGTGCGCCTGCTGGAAACGCAAAAAATCGCTCCTGATCTTCTATTCGGGAGCCATAAGAAAGTAATCTCACATTTCTCACAGGAACGGCATGGCTTTGGTCATGCCGTTTCCTGTTTCAGCAGTTCTTCCACCGGGATAAAGCCTACAAGGTCGTAGGAGATGCGGATGTTCTGCCGCCGTTTGCCGCTGCTCTTGTCCGGTGCTTCAATGTAGATCGCCTTCACAAGCTCCCGCAGCACATACGGCGTAAGTTCGTCCAAATCTTCGTATTTGTGTGCCCGCTGAATAAACCGCTCCAGGTTCTCAATCTGTCGTTCCTGCGCTTCAATCTCCCGCTGTAAGGTCTGGATTTCCACTTTTAGCTGCGCCTGTTCGCCCTCATAGACTTTGCTCATCATGGCAAACCGTTCATCGCTGATGCGCCCCGCCACGTTGTCCTCGTAGATGCGGATGAACAGTTTGTCCAGATCCGCCAGCCGTTTCTCCGCCTGGGCCAGTCGCCTCCGGTATCCGCAAATCGCTTCCTCTCCAGACAATCGAAGTTTGCGTTCCATGACCTCCCGAAAGTGCTTTTCGTACCGCGCCACATAGGAGATGACCGCTTTCATGTGCATCCAGACCATATCTTCCAGGACGACCGCCCGGATGAAGTGCGCCGAGCAGCTTCCCGTGTTGCTGCGGTAGTTGGCACAGACGAAGTGATCCTGCCGCTTCTCAAAGTAGCTGGTGGTGCAATACCGCATCTTCGCCCCGCAATCGGCGCAGTAGACCATGCCGGAGAACAGGCTGCTCTTGCCCGTTTTCGTCCTGCGATAGCGCTGCCGACGGATTTCCTGCACCTTGTCAAACACTTCCTGCCCGATGATCGCCGGATGGGTATTGTAGAAAACCGCCCGCTTGTCAAGCGGCGTTTCCCGCTGCTTCCTGTCCCAGATGGAGTTGGTGTAGGTCTTGAAGTTGACCGTACAGCCTGTGTACTCCCGCCGTTCCAGTATGTGAACAACGGTGTTGGTGTTCCAATGATAAGGATCACCGGTTTCCGGGCTTGGAGTCTTGATGCCAATTTGCCGCTTGTACGCGGTAGGATTCAGCACCCGTTCTTCCCGCAGGAGCCTTGCGATCTGCGTCGGTCCCCGCCCTTCCATGCACAGCTTGAAGATTCGCTTCACCACCACAGCCGCCGCTTCGTCCACAACCCACCTGGTCTTATCCTCCGGGTCTTTGCGATACCCGAATGGGACATGAACCGTCAGCGGAACGCCTCTCTCGCCCTTGGCCTTGTTCACCGCCCGGATTTTGCGGCTGGTATCCTTGGCGAAAAACTCGTTGAACCAGTTCTTGATGCCGGCGATGTCGCTGTCCGTGCTGTTGGGGTCGATGGTGTCAAAGTGGTCGTTGACGGCGATATACCGCACATTGTACTTCGGGAAAGTGAAGTTGATGTACAGCCCGGTCAGCGAGGAATTCCGTCCCAGCCTGGACAGGTCCTTGGTGATGCAGACGGCCACCCGTCCCGCTTCGATCTTCGCGAGCATGGCCTGGAAACCGGGGCGGTCGTAGTTGGTGCCGCTGTAGCCGTCGTCCACAAAAAAGGTCGGGTTGGGAAAGCGGTTCTCCCTGGCGTACTGGAGCAGGATCATCTTCTAGTTCTGGATGGAGTTCGATACGTCTTCCTTGCCGCCCCTTTTATCCTCCTTCAAATCTTCCACAGACAGACGGCAGTAGAGCGCGGTGATTTTGTCAGTTGCCCGCAGCATTTCTGTTTCCTCCTTCAATGGGGCAACTGCCAGCACAGGATTGGTTGTTTCCATTGTATCATACGTCAGCAAATTTGTCATTCTCAATCCTCCGCCTTATCCATAAATCTTTCTGCCATGACGCGCTCCATTTTCTTGTCCAGCGCCTCCGTTCCATCGTAGGCGCCTGTGACAGAGTATATTGTGCCGCCGATCTCTTTCTGCAAGGTGAACTCCGGCAGCCAGAATGAGGACAGGTTTTTTACGCATATTTGCTGCACGTCTTTGAGGGTGTATTTCATGTGATTTTGCCTCCCGAGTCGTATTTTTGAGCAATAAACTTTGAAACCGCCTGCTCAGTCTGCTCACGCTGCACATTTCGCGCAGCATGAGCAGGGCGAGCAGGCGATTTTTGCATCCACGCTCACAATCAATCCCATGCGGCCTGTACTCCTTGTTAACCGGCACATGGCAGAGGCAATTCCTGCCAGCGTCAGTGATCCACGACGCGGCAGAAACGCTCGCAAGCGCCGTACTTGACCCGTTTGAGGTCGTGTACCGGAAAAGAGGCAGGCATGTGGCCGATGAACCGTACGGCGATCATGATCCACAGATGGGAGACCACGCGCTTGAGGATGATCTTACACCGGCACAGTACATGATGGCATTCGCGTCATCGACCATGTATACCCCGGCAGCCCGATGCGCGTCGATCTCCGCGCAGGCTTGGTCTATGCTGTCGCGCTCTCCGCTCAGGCGCATCGCTTCGTTGTAGTGGGACTGGACTTTTTTGAGATAGAGAACTTTTGCAGCTTTCATGGTGAATTCCTTCTGTCCTTAGGGAATTTGCAACCCCCTTCATTTATACAGTCAATTGGGGACACCTTTGGGGACGCAAAGACGCGATGTTTGGAAAATTTAACAGGCAGGAGGTTTAGAAACCACGACGGAATCTTCAACTTGCGAAAGTGGTTATAAGCTGGATATAACTGTATCCAGTTTATAACCACTTTCCCGTTTCGATATATCCACTTTGTAACCAAATACTATGTCCGGCAAAAGCGTGGCGGAGGGACGGAGCGGAAAACGCAGTTTCCGCAGGGCAAGATTCTCCCCGGCAGTCAGAAATTGCCCTGCAATTCTGTCGCCGCGAATCCTGGTGGGGATTCCGCTCCCCACGCCCTCGGAACCGCACCTTTGGCGCTTGCTGGTTTGCTGCGCTCACAGCATGGCTTTGCTATGAAAGAGCAATGATCAAAATATAAGCCTTGTGTTGCTATTTCCGTATATAGTTCTGATTCCTGCTGGTGGGTTTATCCGGTATGCCCATGACGATGAGGTTGTTTTCAAGCGCCGGATCGAGGTAGAGTTTGCGGAAATTGGCTCTCGATTTGAGGCCCAGCATATCCATCAGCTGCGCGGTGGTATAGGGAACATCGTATTCCATGACCGACAGCAGCTTTTGCACCGTTCCCGGAAGATAGGCGTCCTTGACGGAGGCCTGCTGTATCGCCTGATCGAGCGTTTGATCGATCTTATCCAGCATAAATTCGATGAAGGCATTGGCGTTGCCCGCCGTATGACAGGCGGCGATGGCGTTGTAATAATCCTCCTGAAATGCATGGATGCGGCTCTCCAGCGGCAGGTATTGGAAAATGTGGTTCCATCCCGAAAGGAGGGCGGTCTGCCACAGCCGCGCCATCCTCCCGTTTCCATCCGCAAAGGGATGGATGAACACAAACTCATAGTGGAAGACAGAGGACAAAATCAGCGGATGCACTTCGCCCCGCGCTTCCCGCATCCAGTCAAACAGCACCTCCATTTGCCCGGGCACGAGCTGTGGCGGCGGAGCCATGAAGATGCAACGGTCGCCGTTGAAGACGCCCTCATGGTGACTGCGGAACTCGCCGGATTCCCGCTCGGTCAGATATGTCATCACGCCATGCAGCTTCTTCAGGTCGTTGAGATCGTATGGGTCAAAGTCCCCCAGCATCCCGTAAGCCTGATAGGCGTTTTTGACCTCCTGTATTTCCTTTTGCGGCCCAATGACGGTCTTTCCGCTGATAACGCTCCTCACCTCGTCTAGAGACAGGGAGTTTGCCTCAATCGCCAGAGATGAATGGATGGAACGGATGCGGTTGTTCCTGCGCAAATGCGGCTTGGCCTCAAGGGAATGATAGTTGCTGATCCTGCCGGTTTTTTCCGCGATTTGCGCGACCATCGACAGCATCCGATTCGTGATCGAAAACGGCGGCACATAACGCTCCATGAAAACACCTCGCTTCCCCATCTATTATACGCGGGAATTTGAGGATTTACAAGAACTTGGGCGTTATCTTGTATTGTGTCCTGGATGCTGTAAGGGATGCAGTCAAATCAACAAATTGCAGGCGACTGTAAGTCCACACCTTCATAAGCGCAAGATCACAATCCTGTCAAGACTCGCGCACCGTCTCCCCAGCTCTGCTGCCCGGATGTCCCTTCGGCCAAGCGCGTCGCTGTAAAAATAGCAAAGAACACCACGCCATATCGTCGTCTGGTTTCTGCGTCCTCCCCCCTATGCAGTCACAGTCGCATTCTCTTTGACCTTGTTGATCGCTTCGATCAAGGCCTTCTGGCGCTTCGCATCGAAAAGACGGATGAAGCTGACAGGCTTGTCAAATGGCGGATTCCGCAGTTCAGCGGCTTCCATGTAGCCATTGTTCTCGACATGCTGAATCACCTTGCGAACGAAGGCGATCTGCTGTTGATTCAGCGATTGATCGTTAATGAACGCTGAGAACGCGCGCATGGCGGCATCGTGATCCAGTTTTGCGATCCTGCGGATCAGCAAACCAAAGGGAGTCTCGCCATATTCACGCGCATAGTCCTCCGGGCTTCCCAGTTCTTCCGTCAAGACGCGCTCCAATTCAGAGTAGTCGTATGCCGTGAGCGGTATATTGTGGGTAAGCTTGTGGATCGCCAGGGAATCCCCGTGTTCAGCGACGTAACGGTTGACTTTCAAGCGATAATCGACAAAATCATAGGCAGCCTCCAGCTCGACGCCTTCCTTTACGTCGACAATGGGGTCTGCAAGGTTGGTATAGACGACCTTTTGCTGCTCGTTGTCGGCAAGAAATTTTATCAGATCGCGCAACGCTGTCCGCACCTGTTCAAAGCGCAGCGGGTCGCTTGACATCCAGTATTCGTCGGTCAGGAGCGACTCGATGAGTTCCATTTGCGCCTGCACTTGGGGAATGCTGGCTTTCTTGCGCAACAGTGCCGCGATAGCCTGAAGCTGTTGCCTCGCCTTCTTGAAGGAAGGCAGCCCGTCCATCTGTGCGATGATCAAACCATACATGAAATTGTCGAACGACTTCGCCTGTTCATCGGGATCATCCATGAACACCAATGGCGCGATATTTTCCCACAATTCGCCTTTTTCCAACTCTCCCAGGCATTTGAATGCCTCGGGCGACCGATATTTTTCGACATACTGCCGCTTCAGTCGGACGGAAACGAGCTCGGGATTCAGCCGGTCTATCTGCTCGCGGCAGGAGGACACGATGGAATCCCGCCACGCCTGATAGCGCTCACCGGCAAAGGCGGCGTCCTGGAGCGCCATGGCGATCTGCGTTTTCTTTTTGAATATCTTTGCGGCGATGGAATCGGTATCGCGGCCCTCGAATCCGTTCTTGTGTGTGCGGAAGAACTCGAAATTCCCGCAGTAGTCGAAAATAAAGAATCGACGCTTGTCCGTATACGCGCCATCAATGCTGTCCACGCATTCCATTCCCTGGCAACGTCGCGTGCCGCGTCCAATCATTTGCCAGAATTTGGTTTTGGAGCGCACCTGTTTGAAAAAGACCAGATTGCCAACATGCGGGACGTCGATGCCCGTGTCCATCATATCGACCGATACGACGATATGCGGCTCCTTTTCATCCTCCAAACGGTACTGCGCGGGCGGCGCCGGCTGCTTGAAATCGTCGATTACCGTTTGCGCGTAACTGTCGTCGCAGATGACGCGCTGGGCAAAGGACCCCTTATACTGCGGATACAGGGCGTTAAAGCGCTGCAATATGTATTCGGCATGCCGCTTGTTCTGCGCAAAGATGATGCTCTTGGCGATGCGGTCGCCTCCGCCGACTTTCATGCCCTTGGTCATCAGATCCTGCAGGACCGTGTCCACGGTCTGCTGGTTGAATACGAATTTGTTCAGTTTGTTCGAAGGGATGAACGAGGGCACGGAGGCGTCATCCTCCGCGAAATCGCTTTCATAGCGCTCCTTATCCGCCTCAGAGAGATCGTCGTAAGAAATGCCTTTGTCTGCTTCGAACTTTGTCGTGACCTCGATGTTGTAATAGGGCACCAGCACATGATCGGTGTGGACGGCCGTTTCGTAGTCGTAGGCATAGGTCGGCACGCCGTGCTCCACTTCAAAGAAGTCATAGGTATTCCGATCCACGTCCGTCTTCGGCGTAGCGGTGAGGCCTACGAGTATGGCGTCGAAATACTCGAAGATCGCCCGGTATTTTTTGAAAATGCTGCGATGGCTCTCGTCGATGATGATCAGGTCAAAGTGGGCGGGCGTAAACAGACGCCGGCCATCCTTTGTCTTGGCGCTGTCAATGGCATTGAGCATCGTCGGATAGGTCGAGAATACGATGCGCGCCGTGCGGTCGTCCTTGCTCGTGAGCAGGTTGCACAGGGACATATCCGGCAGATAATTCTTAAAGTCATCCTTCGCCTGCTTTACCAGCGCTGTGCGGTCGGCAAGGAAGAGGACGTTGGTGATATATCCGCCGCGGCTCAGAACGTCCACGAGACTGGAAGCCGTGCGCGTCTTGCCCGTACCGGTCGCCATGACCAGCAGGTTCTTGCGGAAGCCTTTCGTTATATTGTCGCATACGGCACGGATAGCCTCTTTTTGGTAATAGCGGTCCGTTATCCGGTCGTTGATGGCAATGGTATCCAGATCCTTGCGCTCATCACGCCGGATCATCAGCTTTTGCAGCGTATCCTTGCTGAATATGCCGCTGACCCTGCGCTGCGGCGAGGTCTTGTCGTCCCAGAAATACGTTTCAAAGCCATTGGTGGTGAACATCATCGGACGACGGCCAAACTTCCGTTCCAGACAATCCGCATACAGCATGGCCTGTTTGCGCCCCTTGTTCGGGTCGGCGCTGGTGCGCTTTGCCTCGATCACCGCCAGCGGCAATCCGTCCTTTCCAAACAGGACGTAGTCCACGTAGCCCTTCTGACCCGGTATACCGGCCATGTCCTCGACTTCATATTCTTCCCACACGTCCGCCTGCGGGCCGGAGAACTGCCAGCCCAATTCTTTCAGGTCGACGTCGATATAGATCTTGCGGGTCTGGAATTCAGAGATGTCGTCCGGCGTAAAGGCGCGGCTTTGCTGATGTTGCGCCTTTTCCGCGGTATATTGAGCCGACATCTGCTCGATCTGCTTTTGCAGGCGTTCGATCTCGCTGTCTTTTTCAAAGAGCAGGCTTTGCTGTTCCCTGATTTTCTGCCGGTCGAGCTCCACTTGCTGCTTCGGTACGGCATTTTCATCAAAGGAACGCTCCTGATACTCCGAGCCATAGCAATAATCGACCCACTCGATAAAATCAAACAGGCTTCGCAAAGACAAAAGCGCGTCGTTGGGCTGCACCGCGCGCTCTGTATGCACCGCCAGATTTCCCAATTTGATGATGAACGGGAGTTTTCCCCAGGTCTGGCTGTCCACGGCAAAGCGGAAAGAGGGTTCGTGGATCAGGGACTGCAGGTTGTCACGATAGGGCATTTCCATGGAGGCGTCGGCGGCATACACCCACTTGACCGCCAATTCCAGCGCCTTGCGGCAGCCAACGGCGCACATGGCGGGCGCTGTCGCAAAGACCTTTTCCGCCTCGATCGCCGCGGCGGCAAAGAGGGCGTATTCAGCGCGATCCTTCAGGAATTCAAAGTTGCTCATCCGTCCATCACCCCGTACACATCTTCCATTATACATTTTAACGCAAAATTCGCTACTTTTCCAGCTCTCCGGCAAGAAAATTTCGATTTGTCGACCTGGGTGACGAAGGCGGCGAACTGCTCTTGTAACTCTACCGGGGGCAAGATGATTTTAAGGCTGAGCAATCGTTCTTTTGAAATGTTGGACATTGACTTTGCAGAGCCGGTAGCTATAGACTGTATGCAATCTCTAAAGAGATCGTGATTGATTAGTTTCCAAAGAAACACCTTATTGCACCTATTGGTCGTATTCAATCGGAAAATAAGGTCAGGCATCATCAACCTGCTGGGCGTGTCATAGACATATGCGCACATGCCAACCAATTCTGGCGTATTCTTCCGCGTAAATAGCAAATCGCCAGCTCGAACAGCTGCATCTTCAACAAACAGGTTCTCATCAAGCATTGCCTTATTTTCTTCTGGACGATAGAAACCATATGTAGCTGCACTAAGTTTAAGCACAGCAGGCCAGTTACCTTGCCGAGCAAAAGCATCGCACACAAGGCTCCTTCCACTATCAATGCTTTCTAAGCAAGTAGAAAGTTGGACTTTCTCCCAGCCCATTTCGTTTGTCATTGGATCCCCAAACATCTCCACAAATTGGGATTTGAAATCAAGCGATATATTTTCTGTGCGCAATCTTGACATTGACCTGATTCACCATCGCATACTGCATGGTCGTGTCGATTTTTGCGTGTCCAAGAAGCTGCTGCACCTGCTCGATGGGCATGCCCTTATCTATGGCTTTGGTGGCGAGCGTACGGCGGAATTTGTGGGGATGCACCTTAGGGATATTGAGACGCCGGCCCAGATTGCGCATCCGTATCTCTACACCGCTGACCTTCAGGCGATTATGCGGGCTTTGGAGCGAGACGAACAGCGCGGGATTATCATCAGACCGGCTCAAGAGATAATTCTGCAAGTGTATTTTTGTTCGGGCGTCGAAATAGACCGGGCGTTCCTTGCTTCCCTTGCCCAGCACAACGCATTCGCGTCCTTCGAAGTCGATGTCGGCACGATTGAGGCGCACCAATTCGCCCACACGCATTCCTGTCGAGGCCAGCATATCTATGATCGCCAGATCGCGCAGGTTTCCGCATTCGTCACGCATCAGTTCCAACATCTCGTCGCTGTATGTCTCCTTGACGGTTTGGGTGGTTTTCACCTTGTGTATGCGGCGAACAGGACTTTTGAGGATGTAGTTTTCATCTTCCAGCCATGCAAAAAAGCTGGAGAGTATTCGCCGGATGTTGTCGATCGTCACTTTGCCGGCACGGCTGTTCTGCTGATATTCTGATAGATAGGCGCGAAGATCGTCTGTGGTGATATGACTACAGGATTTCCCGATCTGTTGCAACATTTTCCGTATCGTACAGGAGTAGTAGATGAGCGTTTTCTCAGAGCAGCCCTCTATGCGCTTGGCCGCGATGAAAGCGTCGAGCAGCGTGTCATCGGAAATGGAGTCTATGGGGAATGGAGACGCGTATTCTTCAATCTGAAACCTGGCAAGGAACGTTTCGAGTGTTTTTTCCAGTGCCTGCAACTGGAAATTGTCGAGGATCGGGGCCATTGCCTGCATGACATCCGTAATCAAAAGCTGTATCATAGAGCTGCCTCCCGCGTTTTTTCTCTATGATACAGCTTTTACGTCATAAAGGCATTAACCAAAGTACTGTTGCATCAGCGATTTTTTCAGAATTTCCAGCTGGTCAATGGCCTTTTGTATTTCAACTTTCGATTTGTCGACCTGGGCGACGAAGGCGGCGAAGCGGGTTTGGAGAGCTAATGGGGGCATGATTGCTAAGATTGCGCCAATACCGTCCTGGCTTATAGTGTACTGCCCAGCGGATGTTTTTATCTGTCCGCGTATCTGCCGCTTTCCGTATGCGCTATTGAGTAGTACGCTGGCAAAAATCCCATCCAACGAATCGTCATCAAAACGTACTCTGATGATATGGTCATTGTGATACACAGGCTCCCCAATATCATGAAAAACCGCACATCTGCCTACATTTTTAGGGTTCCCATTGACTCTTGCAAAGAGAAAATCTTTGTCCTTTAATAAATAACGCCTTTTTTCCATGTCATTGAGAATTATTCGATTGGGCGTAGTGTAATTGATATAACCATCCTGCAATTCGATAAGGCGTAAGACTATTTCTCCATCTGTATCATTCCCCCTTCGGGCCATGCCATTATTCGCCGTGGAAATTACATTTGCCAACGGAACGACGGGCCAGTTGCACGGATTTATCTCGGGATCCCCAAACATCTCCACAAATTGGGACTTGACGATTTCGTCCAAAAGAGCAATTTGCTTTTGTCGGCAAGAGAATAGTGCGTCAATTCGGCTGAGCGTTTCTGCCTGATGCTGCTGTACCTTCATCGCAGGCAACTTAAGACGCCCTTTTTGATAGTCCCTAAAATAAATATGCGGAATGGTAGAGCCAGAAAAGTACTTACCAAGATTCATATACTGGAGCGCATAGAACAAATAGTCTATGTCGACATTCTCTTTCGGGAAAATATACTGCATAGTTCCAATCACAGAGGAATAGGCAGGCAGCTTCATAACACGTCCAATGCCAGCGCCATCTTTGACAACTGCTATATATGGCCGCTTCTGATGCGCAAAGTCAACATTTTTAATAAAGCCGGCAGCCCCATAGATGGGATACTTTCCTTCTCGTTCAGCCAAGTCCTTCTGAGCAATATTCGAACTGCCCTTATCACATATCTGGCCAAGTGTCACATAGCTTTCGCTCACGCTGCCACCTCCGCCCGCTCGGAAAATTGGGACTTGACAAGCTGGTCAAAAAAAGACACTTGCTTTTGAAAACCCTGTTCAAGGCCTTGAATGTGCTCGAATTCAGTGGCAATTCTTTTTTGTTCAGGGATATCAGGAAGAGGGATTTCAATGTTTTCAACGATAGTTTTTGAAATTTCTTTAAAGGTCGCCCCTCGCCCTAAAGAATTCAAGTATTCCGTTTTGCAAGAGAGAAAGAAATAGAGATATTTATTGTTGACACGCGAAGAGCAGATTAGGTTTTTGAACCCTTGATTGCAATACATTTCACGTCCAGCGATTGCAGTTTTTCCAATGGGTGCACGGGATGAAAGAATCACAGTACCAGCGGGGAACGGCTTAAGGCTTGTTTCCTGCATCGCCTTCTGTGTAATATGCCGAACGGAATCGTTGATTATATAGCTATCTTCTGTCAACTCAGCAGGCGTAATCCACACTACATCGCCGTCCCAATAATCGGAAATGCCGCTTTTCGGAGTTGAGCCAGAGACCACTGTACATATATCTCCAAGCCGTACAAGTGAATGCTTCATGCTGCCACCTCCATCTGCTCGGAAAATTGGGATTTTACCAGTGTATCAAAACTATTTGCCTGCTGATGGCATTGGGAGATAAGCGCATCCAGTTTATCGAGCGTTCTAGCAATCTTGCGCTGCTTCTCCAGGGGCACGACATGTATGGGAAGCTCTTTTAGATCAGAGAACTTCAAGCTATCCCTGACGCTCCCCGCAGCATGCGCCTTGATAAACGTCATCCCCACGTCGCTCTTAAGATAATGTAAGAGATATTGGCGGTCCAGCTTGTCGCTTACCTTAAAAACGACATACAGCGGACTGACGATCACGCGCTCAGCGCTGTTTTGCCAAGCAATCGAACCGACGTTGATCCTGGAAGGGTTGTATGCAAAGTAACCACGAGGCACGATTTTATAGGTAGTTTTATCCTTGCTGGCTACATCCTTATTGAAATACCCACTGCAGAAACCCCGATCATTTGTAACGCTGTATACAGGAATGCTCTCGTCAAGATGGTTCTTTACGCTAAATTCCGAGATATAGTCCCCTAGCCTCGTCATTTCAGCATCCCCTCCAATTCCTCCAGCCCGGCCGCGATCTCCTTTTCCAACTTCCGCAGTTCTGCCAGTATCTCGCTTGTCGGCGGATACTCCACCGGCACATACTCCGTCTGCTTGTACTTATTGATGGAGAGGTCGTAACCATTGTCCACGATCTCCTGTTTGGACACCAGAAAGCTCTGCTCGGTGCGCTTACGCTCCGCTTCCCGGGCAAGATTGTGGAAACGTTCGATGATGTCGGGAATATCGTTCTCCGCGATTTCGCTGCGCTTGTCGTCCAGGCTGAAGCCATCCGCCTTCATATCGTAAAACCACACCTGGTCGGTGCCGCCTGCGCCCGTCCTGGTGAACACCAACACGGCGGTAGACACGCCCGCATAGGGCTTGAACACGCCGCTTGGCATGGAGATGACCGCCCGGAGTTGATTGTTTTCGATGATCTCCCTGCGGATGGATTGATGCGCCTTCGAACCGCCAAACAGCACGCCATCCGGCACGATGCAGGCGCAGCGCCCGCCCTTTTTCAACATCCTCAAAAACAGGGCGAGAAACAGAAGCTCTGTCTTCTTGGTGTTGGTGACGTTTTTGAGGTTGTCATGGATGCTCTCGGCGTCGATCGTCCCCTTGAAGGGGGGATTTGCCAGAATGACGTCGTATTTGCCGGAGATGTCGTTTTGCTTGGAAACACTGTCCTTATACTCGATCTTCGGATGCGTGATGGAGTGCAGCATCAGGTTCATCGCAGAGATGCGCAGCATGGTGCGGTCGGTGTCAAAGCCGGTGAACGATTCGCCCGCAAAGCGTTCCCACTGCTGGCTGGTCATCGTATCCTCAAAATGGCGGCGGATAAACTCGCTGGCGGAGACGAGGAAACCGGCCGTGCCACAGGCGGGATCGCAGATCAGGTCGTCCGGCGTCGGCGCGATCAGCTCGACCATCATCTCGCGGATGTGCTTGGGCGTGCGGAACTGGCCGTTTTGTCCGGCGGTGGAGAGTTTTCCCAGCATGTATTCATACAGGTCGCCCTGCATATCCAGGCCGGTGAGATCATGCTGGTACAGATCCTCCAAACCAGTCACGATCTTCTGCAAAACCTGCGGGGTCGGGATGAGGAACATGGCGTCCTCCATATAGCGGGAGAAAGCCGTCATATCTTCCGAAAGCTCGCCGCCGTTACCGGCGTTATCCATTATCTTTCCATCCGCGCCGATCTCCGGCAGCTTTCCGCCTTTCATTTTTTTGATGGCGGGAAAGACAAAGTTGGCGATGATATTGAAAATGTCCTGAGGATGCCGGTCTTTGAAATGGCTCCACCGCATCGACTGGCCGATTTCGGTTTGGGGGAATATCTTTTCCAGAGATTCGCCGGTAGCATTTTCAAACTGCTCCGTCTCAAGTTCTTTTTCATCCAACGAACGGATGAAGATGAGGTAAGTGAGTTGCTCGATGACCGTCAACGGATTGGTGATGCCGCCCGCCCAAATATCCGTCCATATTTTATCGATCTTGTTTTTGATCGCGCCTGTGATCATGATATTCCTCCGTATGCCAGCCAAATCGGTCGTAGAACACAAATCGACCTTTTCATTATAAGGCAAAATGACGTTTTCAAAAAGTATAAGCCGGTAAATTCGCAGGGGCTCAAATACAGAAAACATTGCGTTTGTATGTTTCCCTTGAAACCGCTGTTCTTTCTCCACTGGCAGTTCAACTCAACACCTTCCGTCGGAAAACTGAAAGGGTCGCAGTTGATGCTATCAATCCATATTCCACCGCAAGACACGAGCCGGATTTCACCGTCCACTACGGGCCTGCTTGCGTCTCGTTCATGTCAAACTGCATCTGCCCATAGTCACTGTTTTTTACGGCCATATACTTTGGGATGGCTGCAAAACGCACCTCCCAGCTTTTCAATGTCAACCTTCATCACGTAGAGGTCGGCGTATACCTTCATGGTTTCCCTGTACATCTGTTGGAACAGCACGCCGCCCGCGTTGAAATGATGGGCGATCTGGTTCAGATTCGCGCCGATCTTTCCCAGGGCGGCGATGAGTTCCTTGATTACGGGAACTTCAACGACGATCTCTTCCTTGATCGTGATCTTCCTGTGCATCAATGTTCTTCAGATATACTCTGAAATGGACAAGCCTGCAGCCATAGCAGCGTCTTCAACCTTTGAAAAGCTCTCCTTGTCCAATCGAACGCCGACAAAGCGATCCTTGGTAACGACTGGCTTTTTATGATAATTCCTGTTTTTGCTCATGATACCTCCAAATTCCTTTCAAACGCAGGTATTCCCTCATGGCAACGCTATGTTGTGAGCACAGCGAACTGGCAAGCGCAAGGGCGCGGTTCCGAGGGCGTGGGGAGCGGAATCCCCACCAAGATCGGCTGGAAACGAGCATCCGGCAGGATGGTTGTTTAACAGGGAGAATCTTGCCCTCCGGGAAAACAACTGTCCTTCGTCCTGTGTTTTCCCTGCGGCGGTCGCCGTGGCCAATTGCCTTATACGATTCGTTTGCACAGAATGAGGGGTTGGTTACAAAGTGGATATATCGAAAACAAAAGGCGGTTATAAAGTGGATACAATTATATCCAACTTATAACCACCGCTATGGGTTGATGATTTCTTCGTTGCTTTCATCGGAAGGACAGACCCCGCGACGATGCGCGGCGATGGCGACGGCCTTTTTGACATCGTCGTCGCTGTCTGAATCATCGCCACCGTTGTCACGCTTACTGCAATAACTTTTGCGCCAAACAGTCCGATAAGTAAAGAAATAACGGGCTTTGGATTTTACACCGAATACCCGTTATCTCGCTTGCCAATCCTGCCTGACAGATGCCATGGTAAAAAATCTTTGAATTACTTTCTTACGCGCCCCCGACTTCTCGTCAGGGCGATTTTTTGCGTCTGTGCGCCTTGTCCACGCTCCGGCGCGCCGTTGGCTTTCCCCTTCAGCCCTTTTCTCCGCGCGGCAGCGTGCTGGAGCGCACGACCAGCTCCGTTTCGATCTTGGAGATGGTCACGGGGCGTCCCGGCTCGCGCATGCGCAAAAGGAGCAGGCGCATGGATTCGCGCGCCTCGCGCTCGAGATCGGCGCCAATGGAGGTCAGCCGGTAGGGGATGCGCATGTGCGCGGCCACGTTGTCAAAGCCCGTGAGCTGTATGTCCGCGGGTACGCGCAGGCCGATGTCCTCGAAATAGCAGGCGGCCTCCCAGGCGATGAGGTCGCTGAAGGCGCAAATGGCGTCCGCGCCGCGCTCCAGGAGGGGCGCAAGCACGCGGCCCACGTCGCCGCCTGTGGGGCTGGCCTCGGCCACGAGCGCGGGGTCAGGCTCCACGCCCGCCTCTCGCAGGGCGTCCAGATAGCCGTTCTTGCGGTCGCGCGCGGAAGAGATGCGCTGCGTGACGCCCAGCCAGGCGATGCGCCGGCAGCCGCAGGAGAGCAGGTGGCTGGCGGCCAGATAGCCGCCGCGCCAGTCGTTCCAGAGCACGGTGTCCTCATCGCCGGAGCGATCCATGCGGCCGCAGAGCACGCAGGGCACGCCGTGGCGCTTGAGCAGCCGCAGAGACTCCTCCGGTTCGGCGCAGGGGCAGAGCACCACCCCGTCCACCTTGCGGCTGATGGCCGTGCGCACGGCCTCGGCCTCGCGGCCGGGATCCTCGTCGGAATTGAAGATGATGATCTGGTAGCCCTCTTCGCGCAGGACGCGCTCCAGCGCCTTGGTCTTGGCCGCGAACAGGGGGTTGGCGATGTCACCCATCACCACGGCGATGGTGTTCGTGCGCCCGGAGCGCAGCGAGCCGGCAATGGCGTTTTGCACATAGCCCATCTCCCGTGCCGCCGCCTGAATGCGCGCCTTGGTGGCCTGCGCCACCAGGGGGGAATCGCGCAGGGCCAGCGAAACGGTGTTGGCCGTCGTGCCCACGCGCTGGGCGATGCTCTTGAGCGTCGGGGCGGAACTCATTGCTTGTCCTTTCCGATGGTGTATTCGAGTATGTTCTCCTGCGTCATCTGCGCCTTGTCGGCGATCTCGGCGACGATGGCGCCTTCGCGCATCACGTAGATGCGGTCGGACATGCCGATCAATTCCGGCATGTCGGAAGAGATCATCATCACCGCCACGCCGCTGGCGGCGATCTGGTCGATCATGTGGTAGATCTCCGCCTTCGCGCCCACGTCGATGCCGCGGGTGGGCTCGTCGAGGATCAGGAGGCGCGGCTGCGTGGCCAGGCACTTGCCCAGCACCACCTTTTGCTGGTTGCCGCCCGAAAGCGTGCGCGTGAGCTGCTCGATGGAGTTGCAGGCCACATTGAGGCGCTTGACCGTGTCGTCCGCCAAAGCGCGCTCCTTGTTTCCAAACATGAACAGGCGGCGGAACATGCGGAACAGAGAGGCCAGAGAGATGTTCTCCCGCACGCTCATATCGAGAATCAGGCCCTCGGACTTGCGATCCTCCGTAAGGTAGACGATGCCCTCGCGGATGAGAGGCGTGGGGTCGAGACGGTTGAGCTTTCTGCCGCCATACCAGACCTCGCCGCCATAACTCTTGCGGTAGCCGAAGATGGACTTGGCCAGCTCCGTGCGCCCCGCGCCGACCAGGCCGCCCATGCCGACGATCTCGCCGGCGTTGACGTGCAGGGAGATGGGCGCGGTCTGCGGCTCAAGGCGCAGATGGCGCACCTCAAGGAGCACGTCGCCGGTGGGCACATGCTTGTTTTCATACATGGCGCCCAGCTTGCGGCCGACCATCATGTTGACGATGGTATCGACGTCGAAGTCCTTCTTCTCCAGCGTGCCGATGTACTGGCCGTCGCGCAGAACGCTGAGGCGGTCGCCGACGCGCTCGAATTCCTCCAGGCGGTGGGAAATGTAGATGATGGCCACGCCCTGCGCGCGCAGGCGATCGATGAGGTCGAAGAGTATGTCGATCTCGTTCTTGGTAAGCGACGAGGTGGGCTCGTCCATGATGATGATGCGGCAGTCGCAGGAGAGCACCTTGGCGATCTCGATGATCTGTTGCTGCGCGGTGGAGAGCTCCTTGACCAGCATGCCCGGGTCGATGTGTATGCCCATCTCTTCCAGGAGCTGTTTCGCCTTCTGGCGCATGGCCTTCTTGTCCTTGACGCCGTGGCGGGTGATCTCCCGGCCCATGAAGATATTGTCGGTAACGGTGAGGTTGTTGCAGAGGTTCAATTCCTGATGGATAAAGCCGATGCCCAGGGCCAGCGCCTCGCGGGCGTTGCGCGGCTGTATGCGCGCGCCGTCGATATACATCTCGCCCTCATCGGGAGGGATGATGCCGCCCAGCACCTTCATCAGCGTGGACTTGCCCGCGCCGTTCTCGCCCACCAGTATGTGCACTTCGCCCTTGCGCAGGTCGAAATCCACCTTGTCGAGTATCTTGACGGTGGTGTTGCGGATGGCAACGCCATAGCTGTCGAATATGTACTTGGTGATGCCCTTCATTTCCAGCAATGCTCTTTCGGCCATGGTGGCGCCCTCCTTTCTACAGTTTGCGGTTCTTGTAGGCCTCCAGCACGATGGCCAGGAGGATGACCAGGCCCATCAACGGCTGATAGAGATAGATATTGACCGCCAGAAGGTTGACGATGTTTTCCAGGGACTTGGTCACCAGCACGCCGAAAATGCAGTTGACCACGCTGGAAACACCGCCAAAGAGGCTGGTGCCACCCACGACCGCCGCCGTGACGATCTCAAAGGTGTAGTTCGTGCCGCCCAGATTGCTCTGCGCGCAGTTGACGCGGATGGTGAGCAGCACCGAGGCCAGCGCCACCAGCGTGGAGCTGATGACGTAGGTAAGCACGTGCAGCCGCGCGGTGTTGACGCCCGAGAGCTTGGCCGTGGCGGCATTGAAGCCGAAGGCCGAAAGGTTGCGGCCGTAGGTCGTCTTATGGCGCAAAAAGTAGACCAGCACCACGACGATGACGGAGATGAACACGTACATCGGCAGTTTTCCCAGTTGGGAGATGAATATATTGTCCTGCGCGGCGGCGGGCAGCGATTCGAGGATGCCCTCCAGCGGCCGCGTGTCGCCGAAGGCCAGCAGATCCTCCGGCAGCTGATAGAAGGCGTCGCCCTTGCCGAAGATCTGGGCGATGCCGTAGAGCACGTAGCCGGAGCCAAGCGTGGCGATAAACGCCGGCACGCGCAAAAACTGCACAAGCGAGCCATTGAACAGGCCCACCGCCGCGCCGATGAGCAGCGTCAGGGGAATGGCCTGCCAAGCGGGGAAGCCGTAGCGCTTGGTCATCATGCCCAGGAGCACCGAACAGAGGCCCAGCGTGTAGCCCAGGGAAAGGTCGATGCCGCCGGTGGTGAGGATCAACATCAGGCCCATGCAGGCCACCAGCGGCACGGCGGCCTGCTTGATCACCGTAAAGATGTTGCGCACGGCGAAGAAGTTTTTCACAAACACGGAGGCGAGCACGAAGAGGATCAGGAACATGAGGATGCTGCCGTGATCCTTCACAAAGCGCGTCCAGGCGCTTTGGCGGACGACGCCCGGTTTTCCAGCGGTCTGTTGCTGCTGCATGGTGCGCCTCCTTTCTATTCCTTCAGCGCGCCGGGATCGGCGGCTGCGAACTGCGCGGTTCTGCTCTCGCGGCGCGCGCGGGTCATCATCGAAACGGCCACCACGGCGATGATGATCACGCCCACGAGTATGTTCTGGTAAAACGAATTGACGCTCAGAAGATTGAGTATGTTGCGGATGGAGCCGATGACCAGCGCGCCCACCATGGAGAGGATCACCTTGCCCTCGCCGCCGGACATGCTCACGCCGCCGATGATGCAGGCGGCGATGGCGTCGAGCTGATAGGGCTCGCCCTGCGTCGGATGCGCGGTATCCAGCTGCGCGGCCAGCAGAACGCCCGCCGCCGCGGCGCAGAAGCCGGACATGGAAAAGACGAACAGCTTGATCTTCGCGGTGTCGATACCGGCGTTTTTGAGCACCTGCTCATTGCCGCCGAGGCCGTAGATCTGCGTGCCAATGGCGGTCTTGGTGGTCACGAACACGCCGGCGAGGACGAACACCACCATGATATAATCGGAGATCGGCACGCCCAGGAGCGAACCGTTGCCCAAAAAGACATAGCTCTCCGGAAAGCCGCCGAAGGAGCGGCCATCGTTGAACAGATAGGCGGCGCCCTGCGTGATCTGGCCGATGACCAGCGTGGCGATAAAGGCCGGCACCTCCAGATAGGCGTGGAGGACGCCGGAAATCAACCCGATCAGGAATCCCGCCGCCAGCGCCGCGAGTATGGCCACCACCACCGGCACGCCCATGCCCAGCAACAGGCCGGCCAGCATGCCGCAGAAGGTGACGTTGCCGCCCACGGAAAGGTCGATGCCCTTGATGACGATGACCTGCGTGACGCCGACCGCGCAGATGGCGATGATCGAGCACTGGCGGATCACGTTGAGGAAATTGGCCGGCTTGAGGAAGTTCGGCACGAACGACCCGCCGATGAGAAAAGCGGCCAGCACGCACGCGGCGGTCAGGAGCGACCGGTATTTCTTGGCAATGCGCATTGGAGGACCCCCTTGTTCGCGGTCTTTAGAAAGCCGCGGACGGGGTTGGCCCGTCCGCGACAGAGCGTTTGCGGCGTTTATTCGGCGTTGCTGGCGTCGATGATCTCGGTGCCGGCGTCGATGAAGGACTCAACGCCTTCGGTCTCGCCGTTGATGGCCTTCATCAGGTACTCGACGCCCCAGGCGCCGATCTTGTCCGGGAACTGGGCGACAGTGCCGTAGACGCTGCCATCCTTGATCATGTCGATGCCGGCGTCGCTGCCGTCAAAGGAGATGATGGTCACGCCTTCGATGTCGTTGTTGTTCAAGGCCTGCAGGATGCCGGGCAGCATGTTGTCCGAGCAGCAGAAGATGCCCTGGATGTCGGGGTTGGCCTGGATCATGTTCTCGGTGACCTGCATGGCCTTGTCCACGACCCAGTCGCCGGGCTGCTCGTTGATAAGCTCGAGGCCCGTGCCCTCGATGCCGGCCTTGAAGCCCTCGGCGCGATCATCGCCCGCCTGCGAGCCGTTGGCGCCGCGCACGATGATGACGTTGCCCGCGCCGCCCAGCACTTCGGCCATGCGCTCGCCCGCGGCCTGGCCGCCGGCAAAGTTGTCGGTGGAGATGAAGGTCACATAGAGATCCTCATGGCCGGCCTCGATGCCCTGATCGACCAGCACCACGGGGATGCCGGCTTCCTTGGCCTTTTCCAGCACCTGGATGCAGGCGTTGGAATCCATGGGGTTGACCAGCAGGCCGTCCACGCCCTGGTTGATCAGGTCTTCGATCTGGCTGACCTGGGTGGCCACGGCGGTCTGGCTCTCGGCGATGACGCTGACGAAGGTATCGCCGTTGGCCTCGACGGCCGCCTTGATGGCGTCGTGCAGGCTGAGCTGGAAGGCGTCGTTGGTGATGGTCTTGGTGCTGTACCCGATGGTCAGGCCCTCAGCGCAGGCAAAGGACGCAGTGAGCACGAGCATCAGGGCGAGCAGAGTGGCGAGCAGTTTCTTCATGTGTGCATTTCCTCCCTTTTCCAATAATTGGGTGAGACCAGTATAGCATAGTATTAACGATAATACAAGTACTATTGAAAATTTTTTCGGCAACAGATGGAAATTTTGCGTGATGATTTTAGAATATGAGACAATCTTGTTGAAATACGACTTGCACTTTTCCCTCCGTGCCCCGGCGTGCGCCGCCGGAAGCGGGCAAAAACGGGTCAAGATTATAGGAACGATAAAATCGCGCCTTTTTTCCGCCTTCACGCCGCCGCGCTTGCATTTTGGCGGCCGATGCGTTATCATGGAAACTGAAGGTGTAGGCCCATTTTCTGGATGGAGGGACGAACGTGTCCGCATTTGACCAAGGCAAAATTCGCAATTTCTGCATCATCGCCCACATCGACCACGGCAAATCCACGCTGGCCGACCGCCTGCTGGAAAAGACCGGCGTGATGCAGCTTCGGGATATGACCGACCAGGTGCTCGATTCCATGGAACTGGAGCGCGAGCGCGGCATCACCATCAAGTCCAAGGCCGTGCGCCTGCCCTACACGGCAAAGGACGGGCGGCAGTATGAACTCAACCTCATCGACACCCCCGGCCACGTGGACTTTACCTACGAGGTCAGCCGCGCGCTGGCCGCCTGCGAGGGCGCGGTGCTGGTGGTGGACGCCAGCCAGGGCATCGAGGCGCAGACGCTGGCCAACGTCTACATGGCGCTGGATCACGATCTGGAGATCATTCCCGTCATCAACAAGATCGACCTGCCCAGCGCCCAGCCGGACGTGGTCAAGCACGAGATCGAGGACGAGATCGGGCTGGACACTGAGGGCTGCCCGCTGGTATCGGCCAAGCAGGGCGTCGGCATCGAGGACGTTCTGGAAGCCATCGTTCAAAGCGTGCCCGCGCCCACGGGCGACGTGGACGCTCCTTTGCAGGCGCTGATCTTCGATTCCTATTACGACAACTACCGCGGCGCCATTTCCTCCGTGCGCGTCAAGGCGGGCAGCGTCAAAGTGGGCGACCGCATCCGCATGATGGCGGGCGGGCGCGAGTTTGAAGTGACCGAAGTGGGGGCGTTTTTGCCGGCGGGCTATCTGCCCACGGAGTCGCTCTCGGCGGGCGAGGTGGGCTACATCGCCGCCTCCATCAAGGACATCGCCGACATTCGCGTGGGCGACACCATCACCAACGCGGACAGGCCGGCCAAGGAGCCGCTGCCGGGCTACAAGCCGGTGCTGCCGATGGTCTACTGCGGCATCTACCCCGCCGACGGCGCGGACTACGAGACTTTGCGCGACGCGCTGGCCAAATTGCGCCTCAATGACGCCGCCCTCTCCTTCGAGCCGGAGACTTCCGTGGCCCTCGGCTACGGCTTCCGCTGCGGCTTCCTCGGGCTTTTGCACATGGAGATCATTCAGGAGCGCCTGGAGCGCGAGTTTGACCTCGACCTTGTGACCACCGCGCCGAGCGTGGTCTACAAGGTGGTCAAGACCAACGGCGAGGTGGAGACGATCGACAACCCCACCAATCTGCCCCCCGTGCAGGAGATCAGCTGGATGGAGGAGCCGTTTGTGGACGCGCAGGTCATCACCCCGCAGGACTACGTGGGCGCGATCATGGAGCTGTGTCAGGACAAGCGCGGCGTGTTCCGCGACATGAAATACATCGAGGGCGGCCGCGTGCTGCTCAACTACGACCTGCCGCTCAACGAGGTCATCTACGACTTTTTCGACCAGCTCAAGAGCCGCACGCGGGGCTACGCCTCGTTCGACTATGAACTCAAGGGCTACCAGAAGAGCGACCTTGTCAAGCTGGACATGCTCTTAAACGGCGAACAGTGCGACGCGCTCTCCATCATCGTCCACCGCGACCGCGCCTACGCCCGCGGGCGCTCCATCGCCGAAAAACTCAAGGACGCCATCCCCCGCCAGCTGTTTGAAATTCCCATTCAGGCGGCCATCGGCGGCAAGGTCATCGCCCGCGAGACGGTCAAGGCGCTGCGCAAGGACGTGCTGGCCAAGTGCTACGGCGGCGACATCACCCGCAAGAAGAAGCTGCTGGAAAAGCAGAAGGAGGGCAAGAAGCGCATGCGCCAGGTGGGCAGCGTGTCCGTGCCCAGCGAGGCGTTCATGGCGGTTTTGAAGATGGACTGACGGGAGGGAGCGGCATGGAGGCGAGGTTCACCGCCAAACAGGTGTGGGACGTGCGCGCGGCGCGGGCGCTTTTGCACATCGTCCAGAAGCCCTCGGCGCGGAGGGTGGGGCTCGCCATGCTCTGCGCGGCGGCGCTCTGCTGGGGGCTTTCCTACGCGCCGGGCATGCGTTCGACCGGTCAAACGCTGGCCCTGGCGCTGGCGGCCGTCGGCGTGCTGGCGCTGCTGTTTCTGGAACGGGTCTGGGCAAGGCCCATCGAGCGCGACCGCCGCACGCGCGGGCCGGAGTTGGCGCTCGCCTTTGGCGAGGAGGCCGTGGAGGCGCGCAACGAGTGCGGCTCGACGCGCTATGCCTACGGGGCTTTCCGCCGCTTTGCGCGCTGTCAGGGGCGCTACCTGCTCTTTTACCGGGCGCAGCAGGCGCTCATCTTCACGCCGGAGAGCATCGCCGGCGGCGACGCGGCCGCTTTTTGCGCCTTCATCCGCGAAAAGACCGGCCTGACGCTGGAAAACGCGCGCTGAGGAGGGGTCGACATGGAATTTGCCTTTCACACGCGGCTGGACGACCTCGATACCTGCCGGGCGCTGAGCCGCACTTCCGCCGGCGTGGCCCGCAACGCCCGCAAGGCGCGGCGCGGCATGCTGCTGTGCGCGCTGTTGTGCGCGGCCTACCTGGCCTATTATGTCTACGTGGCCGTGCGCGATGAAGCGCCCATCTTCCGCGACCCTTTGGGCGTGATCTTCCTGTTGGGGCTGGGATATTGCATCGTCTGCTGGGCGAAGGTGCGCGGCGGGAACTACGCGGAACTGGCGGCGCAGGCCGCGCGCAGGAACTGCCCGCTGGGCCTTGCGCAGGACGTGCGCTGCACGGAGGAGGGCATCTGCCTTGCGGAGCCGGATATCGAGATGCGCGCCTTCTACACGGCGCTGACGCGGCTGGTGGACGCGGGCAGCCACTACGTGCTCTTCACCGCCCCCTCCATGGGTGCGCCGCTGGACAAGGCGAGCATCACCGGGGGCGACGCGGGCGAATTTGAGCAGTTCATGCAAAAAAAGACCGGCCTGACGTGGGAGCGGCTGGACGCATGAGCGGCCCCGCGCCCCTTTCCCTCTACATCCACATACCGTTCTGCAAGTCCAAGTGCGCCTACTGCGATTTTGCCTCCTTCCCGGGGCGGGAGGCGATGTGGGAGGCGTACTTTGCCGCGCTCTGCGGGGAGATACGCGCCGCGGGCGACGATACGCACCGCGTGGAGACGGTGTTTTTCGGCGGCGGCACGCCCTCGCTGGTGCCGGAAACATACATCGCCGGAGCGCTGGCGGCGGCGCGGGAGGCGTTTCCCTTCGCGCCGGGGGCGGAGGTGTCTCTGGAAGCCAATCCCGGCACGCTGACGATGGAAAAATTGCGCGCCTACCGGGCAATGGGCGTGAACCGGCTGTCCATCGGCGTGCAGAGTTTCGACGCGCGCTTGCTGAAGGACATTGGCCGCATCCACACGCCGGGGGAGGCCGTGGAGGCCGTGCGCATGGCAAAGGCGGCGGGGTTTGCAAACATCAGCATCGACCTGATGTACGGCCTGCCGGGGCAGACGATGGGCGCGTGGGAGGCGACGCTGGAAACGGCCCTTTCCCTGCCGCTCAAGCACATCTCCGCCTACGCCCTCATCGTCGAGGAGGGCACGCCCATGGCGGCGCGCGAGGACGAGCTGCCGGACGAGGAAATGGTGCTTTCCATGCAGCGGCTGTGTACGCGCGCGCTGGCGGCGGCAGGGTTTGACCGCTACGAAATTTCCAACTACGCTAAAGCCGGCTTTGCCTGCCGCCACAACCTCGTCTACTGGCGGCGGGGAGAATATCTGGGCTTTGGCTGCGCGGCGCACTCGTTCTTTGGCGGCGAGCGCTTCCGCAACGCCTCCGATCTGGAGGGCTACCTGCGCGGCGCGCGAGGATTGGAGCGCGAGCGCGTGGACGGCGCGGCGGCGCGCGAGGAGACGGTGATGCTCGCAACGCGCACGCGCGAAGGGCTGCCGCTGGAAAACTGGCGGGAAGCCTTTGGCGAGGATTTCTGCGCCGGGCGCGAAAAGGTTTTGGGTAAGCTGCGCCGGGCTGGGCTGCTGGACGTTGCGGACGGCCATGTGTATCTTACGGAAAAGGGCATGGAGGTTCACAACGCCGTGGTGCTGGCGCTTCTGTGAGGAAAGGCCCGCTGTCGCCCCCGCTAAACCGTAAAAAATCGCCGCGCGCCTTGACAGGGGGGCGCGGTTTCGCTATAATGGGATTGCGTTCATTAGTTATGTCTAACAAAGCGTGTCCACCGTGCGGGGAAGGTGGAGGCACGGGACGCGGCGGATGCTCATCCGTCTGTATTTTCACCGCCGCGTGGGGCGGGCCTGTGCTGCGGACAAAGGCAGGCCGCCCCGCGCCATGGGCGCGTTTTTTTGGCGCGTGAGTTAGTTTTAGCTAACGAAAATAAGGGAGGAACCGTCATGCTGGAAACTGCGCTGGTAAAGCACTGCGCGCCGACGCTGGCGCGCCTGAAGCCGGGGAACATGTTCGTTCTTGCCGGGCTGGACGGGCGGGAGGCGGCGCGGGAGATGCGCGCGCTCAACCGCCTGCTCGCGCCCAAGGGCGTGGCGTTGACGGTGCTGCGCCGCCGCGGCGGAAAGACGCTGTTTTACCTCTACCGCCCGGACGAACTTGCCGCCATCCTCGGCGCGGAGGCGGCGCGCGCCTTTCTGCGGCGCTGCGGCTATGGGGAATTCGGCAGCGAGGCGGCGCTGCGCGTGCTGCGCCACCGGCTGCGCGCGGGGGAAGGGTTTCCCCACGAGGTGGGCGTGTTTCTCGGCTATCCGCTTAAAGACGTGCTGGGCTTTATCCGCCACGGCGGGCGCGACTGCCTGCTGTGCGGCGACTGGAAGGTCTACGCCGATGCCGACGGCGCCGCGCGCACGTTCGCGCGCTTTCGCAAATGCAAAGAGGTGTATGCGCGCCTCTTTCAGTCCGGCTGTCCGCTTGCGCGCCTGACGGTGGCGGCGAGGCCGGCATAAGAAAGGAAGGATAACATGAACAAGGTAGCGGTGGTATACTGGAGCGGCACGGGCAACACGCAGGCCATGGCTGAGGCCGTGGCAAGTGCGGCGGGCGCGGAGCTGTTCACGGCGGACGCCTTTTCCGGCGAGAAGATGGACGCCTACGACGCCGTCGGCTTCGGCTGCCCCTCCATGGGTTCCGAGCAGTTGGAGGAAAGCGAGTTCGAGCCGATGTTCGAGGGCTGCAAGAGCCGTCTCAATGGCAAAAAAATCGCCCTGTTCGGCTCCTACGGCTGGGGCGACGGCGAGTGGATGCGCAGCTGGGAGGCCGAGTGCCTTTCCCTGGGCGCGAACATGGTCTGCGAATGCGTCATCTGCCAGGAAGTGCCGGACGGGGAGGCGCTCGCCGCCTGCGAAGCGCTGGGCAAGGCGCTGGCGGAAGGGTAAAAACAAGGCGTGTCCCTGCGGAACGCGCCATGGGCGGCTGCTCTTTGTGGGCAGCCGCCGTTTGCGTCGATATTCAGTTCTCCCCCGCCCCGGGAAGCTCCACCGTGCGCGTGGCCACGCGGCGAACGAAGGCCATGTCGTGTTCGACGAACAGAAGCGTCGGCTGGCAGCGGAGGATGAGATCTTCGATCTGCACGCGGGAAAGGGCGTCGATGTAGTTGAGCGGCTCATCCCAGAGGTAGAGGTGAGCGCTCTCGCACAGGCTGAGGGCCAGCAGCGCCTTTTTCTTCTGCCCGTCGCTGAGGTCGGCGGCGTCGGCTTCCAGATGGGCGCGGGAGAAGCCCAGCTTGCGCAGTATGGTGAAAAACTGCGTCACATCCGCGCCGCGCTCCCGGGCCAGCGCGCGCAGATCGCCGCGCAGGAAGGAGGCGTCCTGGGGGACAACGGAAATGCGCAGGCCACCGCCGCGCCAGACGCGGCCCGCGTCTGCCGTCAGTTCGCCCGTCAAGAGCCGCAGCGCCGTGGTCTTGCCGCAGCCGTTGCCGCCCAGCAGCGCCACGCGCTCGCCGCGCAGAATGGTCAGGCTGACGCCCCGCAGCGCCGCGCGGCCATCAAAGCGCACGAAAACATCTTCCAGACCGCAGAGGCGCTCGGCATGGCAGGGCGCGGGGCGCAGGCGCACTTCTCCGGCCTCGTCCACGTGGCGCAAAAGCCGGCTCTTCTGTTCGACGGCCTCCTCGCGGCGGCGCTCGATGCCCTTGGCGCGCTTGACCAACTTGGCCGCCTTGTGGCCCTGATAGCCGCGCTCGGGGCGGCCGTCGCTGTCGGAGGTGCGGTGCTTGGCCTTTTCCGCCCGGCCCGCCCACTCCCCGGCGCGGCGGGCGGCCTCGCCGAGGCGGCGGATCTCACCGCGCAGGCGCTCTTCCTCGGCGCGCTCCGTGGCCTCGCGGCGCTCGCGCTCGCGCAGATAGTCGGAAAAGCCGCCGCGCAACAGCGTTGCGCCGCCATCCTCCAGCGCCAGCACGTGGTCGCAACAGGCGTCGAGCAGGTCGCGGTCATGCGAGGCGAGGAGGAAGCCGCGCTTGCCGGCAAGATAGCGGCCCAGGGCGCGGCGGCCCTCCGCGTCCAGATGGTTGGTCGGCTCGTCGATGAGGGGCACGCAGCCCTCGATGAGGAACAGCGCCGAGAGCAGCGCCTTCATGCGCTCGCCGCCGCTGAGGGTGGCAAGCGGGCGGTCGAGCGCGCCTTTGTCAAGACCAATGCGCCCCGCCTCGCGCTCGATGCGCCAGTCCTCCGCGCCGCAGACGGCGGCCATGACCGCGCGCGCGGGCAGCGATGCGTCTTCCACGGCAAAGGGAAAGCGGGCAAAGCGCGCGGCGGCGTGGATGCGCCCGCGCGCGTCCAGTTCGCCGGAAAGCAGCTTCAAAAGCGTGGTCTTGCCGCGGCCGTTGCGGCCGGTAAGCGCCAATTTCCAGGTATCGTCCAGTTCCAGCGTCAGGCCGCGGAACACCGGTTCCGGCGCGCCCTCGTAGGCAAATGTCAAATCGTCTATGCGGATGATGGACATAAAAAGTCCCCCTTTCGCGTCCAGGGCCGCGGGCAGCGGCGCAGACGCGCAGGGGAACCCCTTCGCGTGAAAAAAGATGCGCCCTCCCGCAAAGACAGGCACGCCAAGGCGGCGCATTGCGCGCCCATGGCCTGCCGGTTTTATGCGAGTTACTTGCGCATCTTTTCATCCCTTTCTCTGTTTCTGTGTACTTTATAGCACGTTTCCGCCCGCTTGTCAAGGCATGCGTATGGCAAAATTTCCTTGTCCGCGGGGCGGCGACGTGGTATAATGAAAGCGGAATCTATCCGGGAGGAAGTTTGCCATGAAAAAACTGATCTGCCTGTTGCTGGCCCTGACCATACTGCTTGCTGCCGCCCTGGCCGAATCCGGGCTCAAGGAACGCCGCCCCGCGCTGGAGGAAATCCCCCTGGACGACGCGCTCGCAACGACGGAAGCGCCCGTCGAAAGCGCCGCCGCGGAAGAGGACGTGGAAAACATCCAGCGGGCGCTCGACGATCTTTTGAGCGGCCTCGACGGCGCTGCGGGCGCGGAAGAAGACGCCGCGCAGCCCTCGGGCATGGTCACTGACCCGCGGATGATCGACCTGGCGGGCATGGATGAGGATGCGCTCAATGCTCTCCGCAACCGCATTTCCCGCGAACTGGAGCGCCGCGCCATGGAGGAAGCCGGCGTAACGCTGGAGAACGGCACCGTGGTGGTCGATCAGAACGGCGTGCGCATGACGCTCTATGAGGACACCGTGCAGATCGGCGACGGCGCCCTGCGCATCGACGCCACCGTGGAAAACGGCAGCGACCGCGACCTGACGCTGGAGATCGTGCTGGCCGAAATCAACGGCCTGAGCGTGCTCGGCTACGGCGTTTACAACGTCTACGCGGGCGAGAGCGTGGTCGACTACATCATCTTTGACGCCGAGGGCGACGCGGAGGTGGCGGCGGCGCTGGCCGCGCCCCAATCCCTGCGCTTCACCATCTGGGCCTGCGACATCAACACGAGCGAAACGTTCTTTACCGCTGACGTTACGCTGTAATGACAGAAAGCGGCGGACGCCCCGCAGAAGGGACGTCCGCTGTTTTTTTCTCTCACGCGCCCTGCAACCGGCGGGCGAGGGCCTGCGCGCCCTCTTCCAGTATGCGCGCCGTGCGCTCGTAGGCCTCCATGCCCCGCCCGAAGGGATCGGGCACCTCCTCGTCGCCCAAAAAGAGCTCCACTTTGGCGTTTGGGCAAAGGGAACGCAGGGCGCGGGCGTGGCTGCGGGTCATGGCGAGCAGCAGCGCCCCCTCCCCCATCTCCGGCCGGAAACGGCGGGCCATGTGGCCGGAGATGTCGACGCCCAACTCGTCCATGGCCAGCAGCGCGTGGTAGCTGGCGGGCGCGCCATCCTCGGCGTAGAGGCCGGCAGACGTGACCTCGGCCCCCGGCAGCAGCCGGCTGAGCAGCGCCGCCGCCATGGGGCTGCGGCAGGTATTGCCCGTACAGACGCAGACGATCTTCACGATAGCGCCTCTCCTCTCAGAAAAGCTGTATTGACAGCATAACACGCCGCGCGCCGCGCGTCAAGGGCGAAGCGCGGCAAAAGGCGGCGCTCCCGGACGTTCCGGGGGCGCCGCTTTTACAGCATGCGGAGTCAGGCGTCTTTTTGCGCCGCGCCGACGAAGGCCGCGTAGATGGCGCGCACGGCGGCCTCGAACTCCTCGCCGTCCACGCCGACGATGATGTTTAGTTCGCTGGAACCCTGGTCGATCATGCGCACGTTGACGCCGGCCGCATAGAGCGCGCCAAACAGCTTCGCCGCCGTGCCGCGCGTGCGCACCATGCCCTGGCCCACGGTGGCGATGAGGGCGAGGCCGGAGGAGATCTCGATGTGATCCGGCTGGCAAAGTTCGTTGATGCGGTTGATGAGTTTGTCGCGGTAGCGGTTCAATTCCACATCGGAAACGACCACGCACATGGTGTCGATGCCGGTGGGCAGATGCTCGAAGGAGATGCCGAATTCCTCCACCGCCTGCAACACGCGGCGGCCAAAGCCCAGTTCCGCGTTCATCATCGCCTTTTCGATGGAGATGAGGGAAAAGTTCTTGTGGCCGGCGATGCCGGTGATGGGGTAGCGGTATTGAACGTCCTTCGCCTTGTCGACGATCATCGTGCCGGGGTGATTGGGATCGTTGGTGTTGCGGATGTTGGTGGGAATGCCGGCCTTGTGCACGGGGAAGATGGCGTCCTCGTGCAAAACGGTCGCGCCCATATAGGAAAGTTCGCGCAGTTCGCGGTAGGTGAGGCGCTCGATGCCGGCGGGATTCTTGACCACGCGCGGGTCGGCCATGAGAAAGCCGGAGACGTCCGTCCAGTTCTCGTACAGTTCAGCTTCGGCAGCGCGGGCCACCAACGCGCCGGAGATGTCGCTGCCGCCGCGCGAGAACGTGCGCACGCTGCCGTCCGGAAAAGCGCCGTAGAAGCCGGGAATGACGGCGCGCTCGTGCTTTTTCAGTTCCTCGGAGAGCACGCGGTTGGTCCACTCGGCGGCGAAAGCGCCCTGCTTGTCAAAGCGCACCACGTCCGCCGCATCGATGAAATCCCAGCCCAGATAGTTTGCCAGCAGCACGCCGTTCAGGTATTCGCCGCGGCTGGCGGCAAAGTCCGGCGTGCGCACGCGCTCGATGGCGGCGCGGGTGTCCTGAAGCAGCGCCATGACGTCCAGGGTCAGGCCCAGTTCGTGGGCGATGCCCGCATAGCGCTCGGTAATTTTGGCGAACGTCTCCGCGCAGTCCTCGCCCTTTTCCACCTGCTGGTAGCAGCGGTAGAGAAGATCCGTTACTTTATCGTCGCCGTCGAAGCGCCGCCCCGGGGCGCTGGGCACGGCGAAGCGCCGCTTTTCGTTGGCCAGAAGTATATTTTTCGCCTTTTGAAAGCCGCTCGCGTCCGCAAGCGACGAACCGCCGAATTTGCAAACGATGGTGCCGTTCATGTGCTCGTCGTCCTCCAACTGTGTTCCTAGGGTATTATTATAGCGAGGGACGGGGGCGCGCGTCAACAAAGCGCAGGTTAAACGTGTGTGGCGGACAGTTGTTTTTCCGCAAAAGACACGCGCATTGACAGCGGGACGGCGGCGTGATACCATAGAGGCGCGAGGAGGGAAACGCGATGCGTCTGTATGGCACAGAGGGCGGCTTTGCCCGCCGCGAGGGCGCGCCGGTGTGGCGCGGGGAAGTGTGTCTGTTCGCGCCCGCGGAACTGGAGGCCGTCCATCTGCCCGCGCTCGTGCGCCTGCTTTTGCCGGCGCAGGCGCGCTACTGCCGCGCCGGCACGGAGGGCGCGGCGCTGATTGGGGCGGTAAAGCGCAGCGCGGGCAGCTTCACCTTCGCCCTCTGGGAGGGAAACCTCGCCGTTTGCGACGAGGGCGACTTCGTACAGGGCGTGCTGGACGGCCTCATCGGGCGGCCGCTGACGGCGGGCGGAGCGCTGTGCGCGGCGCTGGCGGCGCTGTTGCCCCCGGAGACTGAGGCCGTGGAGGCGCTGGAAGCGCGCGCGGAAAAACTGGAAACGGAGGCGCTGACCGAAGCGGCGCTGACCTCCAATCACTTTGGCGGCAAGCTGCTGGACGTGCGCAAGCAGGTATCGGCGCTGGCGCGCTATTGCGCGCAGCTGGAGGACATGTTTGAAGACCTCGGCGACGCGGCGCAGGAAACCGCCCTCTCCCCCGCCGAGGCGCGCTCCCTCGCCCTCAGCGGCGAGCGCGCCCACCGCCTGCGCGAGGACACGCTCAGCCTGCGCGAATATCTGTTGCAGATCCGGGAGTTGTATCAGGCGCAGATCGGCATCCGGCAAAACGAGATCATGAAGTTCCTCACCGTGGTGACGACCATCTTCCTGCCGCTGACGCTGCTGGCGGGCTGGTACGGCATGAACTTTACCGGCATGCCGGAACTTGCCTGGCCATGGGGGTATCCGCTCATCATACTCATCAGTCTGGTCATCGTGGCGCTGTGCGTCTGGTATTTCCGGCGCAAGAAGTTTTTGTGAAGCGGCGCGCAAAGGCCCGCCCGGGAAGCGCATTCCCGGGCGGGCCTTGTCTTTTTTGGGGGGCGTCAGCCGCCGAGGTAGGCGGCGCGCACGCTGTCGTTGACGAGCAGTTTGTCGGCGTCGTCGGCGAGCGTGATGCGGCCCGTTTCCAGCACGTAGCCGCGCGAGGCCACCTGCAGGGCCATGAGCGCGTTCTGCTCCACCAGCAAAATGGTGGTGCCGGCGGCGTGCAGTTCGGCAATGATGTCGAAGATCTGATCGACCAGCTTGGGCGCGAGGCCCATGGACGGCTCGTCCAGCATCAAAAGCTTCGGGCGGCCCATGAGGGCGCGGCCCATGGCCAGCATCTGCTGTTCGCCGCCGGAGAGCGTTCCGGCCACCTGCTTTTCGCGCTCCTTGAGGCGCGGAAAGAGCTTAAAGACGTGGTCGAGCGAACCGGCGATCTCGCCGGCGGGGCGGGTGAAGCCGCCCATTTCCAGATTTTCGCGCACGGTCATCTGCTGGAACACGCGCCGGCCCTCGGGGCAGAGCGCCATGCCCAGCGAAACCACCTTGCTGGCCGGCATGCCGACGATGTTCTGGCCGTTAAAGGTCACCTGGCCGGCGCGCGGCTTGAGCAGGCCGGCGACGGTGTTGAGCGTGGTGGACTTGCCCGCGCCGTTGGCGCCGATGAGGGTGACGATCTCGCCCTCGTTGACCTCGAAGGAGACGCCCTTGATGGCGTGTATGTTGCCGTAGTAGACGTGCATGTCCTCAACTTTGAGCAGGCTCACTGGGCATCCTCCTTTCTGCGGCCAAGGTATGCCTCGATGACGGTGGGGTTTTTCTGGATCTCTTCCGCCGTGCCCTTGGCGATGACGCGGCCGTAGTTGAGCACGCAGATGCCCTCGCAGATGCCCATGACCAGTTTCATATCGTGCTCGATGAGCATCACGGCGATCTGGAACTGATCGCGGATCTTGATGATGCTGTCCATCAGTTCTTCCGTCTCGTGAGGGTTCATGCCCGCCGCCGGCTCGTCCAGCAGCAGCAGCGAGGGGTTCGTGGCCAGCGCGCGCACGATCTCCAGCCGCCGCTGCGCGCCGTAGGGCAGGGAGCCGGCCTTGGCGGCGGCCATGTCCTGCATGTCGAAGATGGAGAGAAGTTCCAGCGCGCGCTCGTGCTGCTTTTTCTCCTGCTTCCAGTAGCGCGGCAGGCGGAAGATGCCGGAGAACATGCCGTAGGGCACCTGGTTGTGAAGCCCGATGCGCACATTGTCCTCCACGCTCATGTTGCCAAAGAGGCGGATGTTCTGGAAGGTGCGCGCCACGCCCAGTTTGTTGGCCTGCACGGTGTTCATGCCGGCGGTGTCCTTGCCGTTGATCATGATGGTGCCGGAGGTGGGCTGGTAGACCTTGGTCAGAAGGTTGAACACCGTGGTCTTGCCCGCGCCGTTGGGGCCGATGAGGCCGGCGATCTCCGTTTTGCCGATGGTGAGGTTGAAGTCCTCCACGGCCTTGAGGCCGCCGAACTCGATGCCCAGATGCCTCGCTTCCAGCACGGGCAGCTTGTCCACATCGCGCTCAGGCACGATGCTGTGGCTGGGGAAGGGCACCATTTTCGTCGTCGATCTGCGCTGCTGCGTCATGCCGCCTCGCCTCCTTTCCCTTCCTCGCCCCGCTTGTGGGGCAGCACGCGCGCGAAGAAGGCGCGCATCATCGGGCTGTTGGTGACGAGCATGACGAGTATGAGCACCACGGCGTAGACGAGCATGCGATAGTCGCTGAAGCCGCGCAACAGCTCGGGCAGCACCGTCAAAAGCGTGGCGGCGATGATCGAGCCCCAGATGTTGCCGATGCCGCCCAGCACCACGAACACCAGCACGAGGATGGAGGTGTTGAAGTCGAACTTCGCAGCGGTGACCGTGGAGTAGTTGAGGCCGTAGAGCGCGCCCGCCATGCCGGCCAGCACCGCGGAGGTGACGAAGGCCATCATGCGGTACTTGGTGATGTTGATGCCCACGGACTCGGCGGCGATGCGGCTGTCGCGGCAGGCCATGATCGCCCGGCCGGAACGGCTGTTGATGAGATTGAGCACCACGAAGAGCGTAAAGAGGATGAGCACAAAACCGATGACAAACGTGGAGATGCGGCTCACGCCCGTGGCGCCCGCGGGGCCGTTGAGCACCAGTTTGCCGGGGATCTGCGGGCTGTTGAAGGCGAAATACACGCGGCCCGCGTCCACGGAGATGTAGACGCAGTTGAGCACGTTGCGGATGATCTCGCCGAAGGCCAGCGTGACGATGGCCAGATAGTCGCCGCGCAGCCTGAGCACCGGCACGCCGATGATGACGCCGGCGATGCCGGCGAACACGCCGCCCACCACCATGGCCAGCAGCAGGCGCAAAACGTCGTTTTCCATGGCAAAGGCGCTCTCCATCCAGGTGGCGGCGACGATGCCGGAAAACGCGCCCACGCTCATAAAGCCGGCGTGACCGAGGCTGAGTTCGCCCGAGATGCCCACCGTGAGGTTCAAGGACACGGCCATGACGATGTAGACGCAGATGGGCACCAACTGGCCGCGCAGAGAGCGCGACATGGCCCCGGCGCTGATCATGCTCTGGCAGATGACGAACGCCACGATGACGATGCCGTAGGCGATGAGGTTATTGACTGTGGATCGTTTCAGCTTCATGCGTCTCACCTCACACTTTCTCGCTGACCTTCTTGCCCAGAAGGCCGGTGGGCTTGACCAGCAGCACGACGATGAGCACGGCGAAGACGAAGGCGTCGCCCAGTTCCGTGGAAACATAGGCGCGGCCGAGGATCTCGATCACGCCCAGCAGCACGCCGCCGATCATCGCCCCGGGAATGGAGCCGATGCCGCCGAATACCGCCGCGGTAAAGGCCTTGATGCCCGGCATGGAGCCGGTGGTGGGCTGCAGCGTGGGATAGGAGGAGCACAGAAGCGCGCCCGCGATGGCCGCCAGCGCCGAGCCAATGGCGAATGTCAGGGCGATGGTGTGGTTGACGTTGATGCCCATCAACTCCGCCGCGCCGCGGTCCTCAGACACGGCGCGCATGGCCTTGCCCATCTTCGTGCGGCCGGTGAACTGCGTCAGCGCCACCATGATGACGATGTTGGCAAGCACGGTGACGATCGTCTCGCCGCTGATGAGCAGCGCGCCGTCAAACAGAGAGATGGAGCCGATGCTCACCACGGAAGCAAAACTCTTGGGGTTCGGGCCCCAGATGAGCAGCGCCAGGTTCTGCAAAAGGTAGCTCATGCCGATGGCGGTAATGAGCACAGCCAAAGAGGCCGCCTGCCGCAAGGGGCGGTAGGCCAGGCGCTCGATGGTCACGCCCAGCGCCGTGCAGGCCACCATGGCCACCAGCACGCCCACCACCGCGGGCAGGCCGAGATACTGCGTGGCGCAGAAGCAGATGTAGGCTCCCACCATGATGACGTCGCCATGGGCGAAGTTCAGCATGCGGGCGATGCCATACACCATCGTATAGCCCAGGGCGATGATGGCGTAGATGCTGCCGAGGCTTATGCCGTTGATAAGGTAGGAAAGGAACAAGGTCATAGGCTTCCACCCCCTGCGGCGGCGCGCGCCGCTTTGTTCATGCGTCCATTCAAGCGACCAACGGCGATCCGTCGTGTTCGCGCGGCCGATCGCCGTTGAGCGCCCGAGCGGGCGCGGGGATCATAAAATCCCGAAAGCCCGGCCCCGGAAACCGGAGCCGGGCAAAAACGCGCTCAGATCATTCCGCGGCGGCTTCCTCAGCGGGAGCTTCCGCGGCGGCTTCCTCAGCGGGAGCTTCCGCGGCGGCGCTCACATCGAAGCCGACGTAGACGCCGTTCTCGATGCGCACGGCGGTCGGGGTCTTGGTGACGGCGCCAGTGGCGTCCCAGGTCATGGTGCCGGTCACGCCCTCGATCTCCAGGCCCTGCATGGCCTCGATGAGCAGATCGCAGCACTCCTCGGTGGGCGTATCGGCGGTGATGCCGGCGGCGTTGATGGCGGCGTAGATGGTGTAGACCGCGTCATAGGCGTCGGCGGCGAACTGGTCGGGCGTCGCGCCGTAGGCGGCTTCGTAGTTCGTGACGAAATTGACGGTCAGTTCATCGGTGGCATCGGCGGAGAAGGGGGTGAGCAGCATCACGCCCTCGGCCAGGGAGGTGTCGAAGCCCTCGATATTGAGGATGCCGTCCATGCCGTCCACGCCGAAGAAGATGGGCTTGAACTCCATGTTCGCGGCCTGCTGGAGGATCATCGAAGCGGGCGTGTAGTAGATGGGCAGGAACACCAGTTCCGCGCCGGCCTCGCGCGCCTGCGTCAGCTGCACGGAGAAGTCGGTGGTCTCGTTGGTGAAGGTGGCCACGGCGACGACTTCCAGACCCAACTCGGCCGCCTCTGCCTCGAAGGTCTGATAGATGCCGGTGGAGTAGGCGTCGGCGTTGTTGTAGATCACGGCGACCTTGGTGGCCAGGCCGTGCTCGGCGATGTACTGCGCCGAAGCGGAGCCCTGCGCCGGGTCGGTGAAGCAGATCTGATAGACGTTGTCCTTATCGGCGATGACGTCCGTGGACGAGGCCGACGGGGTGAGCATGAACATGCGGTCGTTGTAGGCCTCGGCGGCCACGGCGATGCACGGGGAGGTGGTGACGGTGCCGATGATCATCTGCGCGCCCCAGTCCCAAAGCGTATTATAGGCATTGACGGACATTTCCGGATCGTGCTCGTCATCCTGGACGTTGAGTTCGAGCTGCACGCCGCCCAGGGCGTTGACTTCGCCCACGGCCAACTCCGCGCCCTGCGCGACAGACACGCCGTAGCTGGCGGCGTCGCCGGTCATCGGGCCGATCAGGCCGACCTTGATCGTCGCGGTTTCCTCGGCGAGAGCGCCGCCCACCATGGTCAGCGCCATGACGACGGCCAGAAGCATTGCCACAAAAGTCTTTTTCATGGATCCTACCTCCTGAATGTACTAACGAAACACGCGCGCCGCGGCACGCGCATACGCAGTCGCTGAAACGGGAAACGGCGAGCGGTTCTCGTGCCTCGCTCGCGTCCTTGCTGTTTGTCTCCCTCAGAATTTTTTCTTATCGTATCACCAGCGGTGTACCGCGTCAATGGCATTTCTGTTAAATCAGTGAAACAATATGCGTTTTATGCCGCCGCTGTCCGGGGAATCGCGAAATCAGCTGTCGGCCTCCTTGCAGAAACTGCATGATTTTCCACATTTTTCTTCGTTTTTTGCATTTTATGTGCATATTGAATCCAATTTTACATATCTGCGTTGCGGTTTTTCCCGGCAAAATGGGCTTGCGGCGGCGGTGTTGCGCATTACATTTGCATAAATATTCCAAAAATATGAATGGACAGCCTTCAGCGCGGCCAAACAGGCGGCTGGCGGGAAAGACAAGGATCGCCACTGATCCCGGTTATCAGGGCGATCCTTGCGCTCGCGGGCCTGGTCCGCGCCCTAGGCGATGGGGATGGCGTAGAGCGTATAGCGCTCGTCCGTGAACATGGGCGCGTCGGGCGAGCGGTAGAGCGGCTCCGCGTCCGCGGTATACGGCTCCAGAGCGGCGATGAGCTGCTCTTCAAAGGCGTCGTCGGTCTCAGTGACGATCAGGCAGACGCTCTCGCAGTCGGGATCCAAGGCAAGCGCCCAGTCGCGGATACTCTCGTAGTCCGACAACTCCGTCTGCGCGTAGTGCTCCCGATCCCAGGAGGCGAAGCTGACCGGCTCGCCGTCGCGGGGGCTGTAAAATACGCAGTCTTCAGAAAGATACGGCAAAAGCGCCGAGGCGCGCGCCTCGTTGACCTCAAGAAAGATCGTGTCCTCCGGCAGCGTTTCGCGGATGAACGCGGCGCAGTTCACCGCGTCCGAATACGGGTAGCGGTATTCGTTGAAGACCCGCGGGCAGAGGAAATACGTGACCAGTTCCATGGCGACCAGCGCCAGCGCCAGCAGGCGGCGCAGCCACACGTCCTTGATGTCCGGCCAGCTCACCCAGGCGAACCAGAGCACGATAAAGAAGATGGAAAGCGTGCGCACGCCAGAGCTGGGGCGGATGAGCACGTGCACGGCGAACTGGAAGGCCACGGCCAGCGCCACGACCACGAACGCCTTGAGCAGCGTGGATTCGCGCTTGCGCACCGCGCGGATCAGCGCCCACAGGCAGAAAAGCGCCGCCAGCGCCACCGCGAGAATGTTCAGCGGGGCGGGAAGGATGGAAAACAGCTTCCGCGCCGCGGAAAGAACGCGCCCCGGCAGCGAGAGGAACTTGTCCATGCTGAAGTGGTAGGCGGTGGACGCCTGCGGGGCGGATATCTGCAAAAGCAGGAGCACGAAGCTCAGCAGCGGCAGCAGCAGGCCGCCGCCCTGCAAAAGCAGCGCGCGGCGGTCGCGGTCGCGGCGGTAGCCGGCAATGGCCTCCGCCAGCCAGACCAGCGAAGCCGCGCCCGCCATGCCCAGCATGATGACGTGCGTCTGCACCATCAGGGCGATGGACAGTCCGTACCACGCGGGCTTTTCCCTGCGGGTACGGTAAAAATGCGCCATCATGAAGGCAAACAAAGGGATCAGGCAATAGCTGCGGGAGACCACGGGATAGTAATACGAAAAGGCGCAGCCAAACAGCGCGAGTATCTTGACCGGCAGCGGCAGCGGGGCCTTCCACAAAAGCAGCGCCGCGGCCGCCGCCATGATGAGCAGGCTGAGTATGTTCATGGAGATATAGGGAAGCCCCAGCCTGACCAGCGGCATGAGCAGCAAATGCCACAGGCAGGGATGCCCCTCGTAGGACATTTGCTCAAACAGCTCCGGAATGGACAGATCGCGCGCCAGCAGCCATGCCTGTGCCTCGTCGCGCCAGTTTTCGTGGCAGAGAATGAAGGACAGGTTGAACAGGACATAGGCGAGCAATACGCAGGCGTAGAGTATGTTCCTGCGCTTGGCATCCAGCCGTTTTCCGGCGATATTGCTCATGCGGCGCGCTCCTCCCGTGTTTTCGGATATGCGAACTTCATGTTAGCATAATCGCGCGGGCCTGTCAATCGAATTATGACAAAATATGCCGTATCCTGGGGCAAAGCCGCGAATGAATGATTGACAAACTGTGTCAAAAACGCTATGATAAGTATATTGTATGTTGATTTCAGGAGATGCGATATGAAGAAGATCATCATCATCGGCGCGGGCCCGGCCGGATTGACGGCGGCCTATGAATTGCTCGACGGCGGCGGGGACTGCGCGGTGACGGTTTTCGAGGAATCACAGGCCTTTGGCGGCATTTCCCGCACCGTGCGCCACAACGGCAACCGCATGGACATTGGCGGCCACCGCTTCTTTTCCAAGGATGACCGCGTGGTGGCCTGGTGGGAAAAGTTCATGCCCCTGCAGGGCGCGCCCGCGATGGACGACCGCATCCTCGGCCGCAATGTGCCCTTGAAAGCGGGCGGGCCCGACCCGGAGAGCGCCGATGAGGTGATGCTCACGCGCCGGCGCGTTTCGCGCATCTATTACCATAAAAAGTTCTTTGATTATCCCGTGCGCATGAACGCGAACACCATCCGCAACATGGGCCTTGCCACCACGCTGGAGGCGGGCATGAGTTATCTGGCGGCGACGGCGCGCAAATTGCCCGAGGATTCGCTGGAGAACTTCTATATCAACCGCTTCGGCAGGAAGCTTTACTCCATGTTCTTTGAAAGCTACACGGAAAAGCTCTGGGGCCGCCATCCGCGCGAGATCTCCGCGGCCTGGGGCGCGCAGCGCGTCAAGGGGCTGTCCATCCGCGCCATACTCGCGGACATGCTGCGCAAACTGCATCCCGGCAAGGGCGACAAGAGTAAGGTGGAAACTTCGCTGATCGAGGAATTCAGCTATCCCAAGTACGGCCCCGGCCAGCTCTGGGAAACCGTGGCCGAGCGCGCGCGGCAAAGGGGCGCGGACATCCGCCTGGGCTGCCGCGTGACCGGGCTGACCGTGGAGGGCGGCCGCGTCACCGGCGTGCGCTACGAGCAGGACGGGCAGGAGCACGTGCAGGCGGCGGACGTGGTCATCAGTTCCATGCCGGTAAAGGATCTGGTGCTGGGCATTCCCGGCGCGCCGGAGGACATGCGGCGCATCGCCGCGGGGCTGCCCTACCGCGATTTTGTCACCGTGGGCCTGCTGGTGCCGCGCCTGGAACTCAAGAACGAGACGGAGATGAAAACGCTGGGCAACATCGTGCCGGACTGCTGGATCTACGTGCAGGACGCGCACGTGCGCCTGGGGCGCATCCAGATTTTCAACAACTGGTCGCCGTACATGGTCAAAGACCCCGAGCACACGGTCTGGATCGGCCTGGAATACTTCTGCGCCGAGGGCGACAAGTACTGGAACATGTCCGAAGCGGAGTGGGTCGACATGGCCAAGCGCGAATTGGTGTCCATGGGCGTACTCTCCGGGGCGGACGCAGTGCTCGACGCCCATCAGGAGCGCGTGAAGAAGGCCTACCCCGCCTATTTCGACACGTACGACGAAATGGACAAGCTGCGCGCCTGGCTGGACGGCTTTGCAAACCTCTACTGCGTGGGTCGCAACGGCCAGCACCGCTACAACAACATGGATCATTCCATGGTCACGGCCTTTGAGGCCGTGCGCAACATCCGCGAGGGCGTCGAGGACAAATCCAACATCTGGAACGTAAACACCGAGCAGAGTTATCACGAAACCAAGGAAGCAAAGTAGGTGAGCGCATGCGAGAGCTTTTGTCGCTGCTGCGCCGCAGGGACGTTCAGGGGCTGTTTCGCCGGCCCACCACCAACGCGATGGTGCAATTCTTCCGTTACGCCTTCGTGGGCGGCTTCGCGGCGCTGGTCGATTGGGCCGTGGTCTGGCTGGTGGAGCGCCTGGGCGCGCATTACCAGGTGGGCGTGGTCTGCGGCTTTTTCGCCGGCCTGACGGTCAATTACCTGCTTTCCAAATGGCTCGTGTTCCAGGTGGAAAAGGCCCGCACGGGCGCGGGCGGCGAGTTTCTGGGCTATGCGCTCATCGGCGCGGTGGGCCTGCTTTTGACCATGGGGCTGGTGCACGCGCTGACCGAATGGGCGGGGCTGTTTTTCATGCTCTCCAAGATCATCGCCACACTGATCGTGCTGGTCTGGAACTTCGTGGCGCGCAAGCTGCTGCTGTACCGAAAGGCGCCGCAGTAGAACACGCAAAGAGCGCCTGCACATCGCGCGATGTGCAGGCGCTCTTTGTTCTATCCTCCGCTCAGCTGAACAATTCGCTGATGGCGGCGGTGAGTTGCTGCCAGCCGCTCTCCACGGCGTCGCGGGCAACTTCATAGGCGGCCTTGACCTCGTCCATGCCGGCCTCGGCCCACGTCTTGCCCTCCTTCCAGAGGGCGTCCACGCCTTCGCGCACTTGCTCGGCCATGTCGCCCACGGCCTCGCCGGCCTCGTCCAGGCCCTCCTTGACCGCCTCCTCCACGCAGACGAGGGCGCGGGTCAGTTCCGCCGCCACGTCCTCGCTGACCTCGGAGATGTCCTTTTCCAGTTCTGCGGCGTGCTCGCGCAGGTATTCGATGGCCTTTTCCAGTTCTTCCTTCGCCACGCCGCCCTTCTCCTTGAGCCATTGCAGCGTTTCGGCCTCCACCTGCTCAAGGCGGGCCTTGAGGCTGGTGGCGCGGTCGCAGAGGTCGGCGATGTTTCCGTCCATGTCCGCGGTCAACTCCTCGCGGGCGCTCTCGAAGGCCACGGCGTAACTCTCCACGCCGGAATCCTCCCAGGAAAGTTCCTGCTTGTAAAGCTGCTCCACCGCCGTGCGCATGGCCGTGCACAGGCGCACCACGGGATGATCCACGGCGATGCCCACGCGCGCGCAGGCCTGCTCCAGATAGGTGACGGCCTGCGAGACGAGCACGGCCTCCTCTCCGGTCAGTTCCCCGGCGCCCGCAAACAGCGCCGAACCGCGATCCAGAAGGTATTCAACGGCTTTGCGCGCGTCCTCTTCCGCGATCGCGCCGCCGTCGTCCAGCCACTGAAGCACTTCTTCCTCCGCGGCGGCTATCTGTTCCGGCAGCGTCATATTCTCGGCCAGCGCCGCCGTTCCCAGCAGCAGCGCCAGAGCAAGGGCCAGCGCCCGCATCCATCGTTTCATCGTTTGAACCTCTCTTTTCGCAAAGTCCGCCCATGGGCGGCTCAGGGACAGTATATTCGCCCGGCGCGGGCCTGTCAACCGCCCTCGCGGCGGCTTTGCCGTTTCGCCGCGTTTTTTTTCACAACCGCGGACCGTTTGCAAACAGCGCGCGGCAAAAGAGCGCGACCCGTTTTCCGGGGCGCGGCCCGCGATTTCCGGACATTTTCGCAAATTTCTGGTTGAATATTTTGCCAAACTGGGCTACAATAGTACAAACGGGAGGGAGCGGCATGAAAAAGTACGTGATCGGCATCGACGTTGGCGCTTCGAAGACGCTTTGCGGCCTGTTTGACGAACAGATGCGGCTGGTGCGCGTGATCCAGCGCCCCACCGACGCGGAATTGACCGCCGAGGAGATGATGGACGCCCTCGACGGCTACGCGCGGGAACTCACGCGCGGCGCGGGCGTGCCGCTGGAGGAAGTGCGCGGCGTGGGCACGGCCTTTCCCTCGCATGTGGACTTCGCCGCCGGCGTGCTTCTGGAAACCGCCGACCTCTATCAACTCAACGACACACCGGTGCGCGACATGCTGGAGGAGCGCATGGGGCTGCCGGTGTTCGTCGATAACGACTCCAACGCCGCGGCGCTGGCCGAGCACCGGCTGGGCGCGGGGCGCGGCTTCCGCGACATGATCTACGTGGCCGTGGCCTCGGGCGTGGGCGGCGGACTGATCCTCGGCGGCGACCTCTATCGCGGCATCCACGGCTGCGCTGGCGAGATCGGCCACATGTTCGTTTCCGATTCGACGGGCTATCCCTGCGGCTGCGGCGTTTCCGGCTGCGTGGAATCCGTCGCCTCGGGGCTGAACATGGCCAAGTACGCCATGGAGCGCATCCAGGAGGGCGCGGAGAGCCGCATACTCGACCACGCCGGCACCGTGGCGCGCATCGACATGGTGGCCGTGGGCAAGGCGCTGGCGGAAGACGACCCGCTGGCCATTGAGGTGATCGAGCGCGGCGCGGAATACCTGGGCCGCATGTTCCAGTCGCTATATCAGATCTTCGACATCAACGTGTTCGTCTACGGCGGCGGCGTGATGAAGCTGGGCGAGCGCTTCATTTCCCGCATCATCGCCGCTTACCGGCGCTATTCGCAGATGGAATACCGCTATCCGGCGCAGTTTTTGCCCGCGGAACTGGGCGACAACGCCGGCATGATCGGCGCGGCGCTGCTGGTGAAGTAATGGGCCGTTTCTTCACCGCGCCGCGCCGCTTCTTTTCCACCACGCCCGGCGAGGGTGTGGAGACGGTGGAGCACGCCTTTTCCTGCCCCGCGCTCGCGGGCATGAAACTGGCCTTTTTCAGCGACATACACGCCTCGCCGCGCTTTTCAGACGCGGCCATGGAGGCGCTTTTGGCCCGCGTGGCGGCAATGCAGGCGGACGCCGTCTGCATCGGCGGCGACTTTGCCGAGGACGAAGGGAGCCTTGCGCGGCTTTTGCGCTTTTTCCCCCTGCTTTCGCCCCCGCTGGGGGTGTACGCCTGCCTGGGCAACAACGACCGCGAATTGCCCGGCTTTGCGCGGGCGGTTTCGCCGCACGCGCGCCTGCTTGTCAACGAGAGCGTGTTTCTGGAAGGACTGCGGCTGGGCGGGGTGGACGAGCGCAAGCACGGCCATCCCCGCCCGGAGGCCGTCTTCCCCCATGACGGGGCGAGCGCGCGCGTGCTGCTTGCCCACTACCCCGTCGTCTGCGACTTTGGCGCGGGCGCGCGGCCCGACCTGCAGCTTTCCGGCCACACGCACGGCGGGCAGTTCAATGTGCTGGGCATATCGCCCTACACGTTTTTTTTCGAGCCCTTCAGCCACGCCTGGATCAGCGGCGAATGCATGCTGGGCGGGGTGCGGACGATCGTATCGAACGGCATCGGCATGAGCCGGGTGACGCTGCGCGTGGGCGCGCCGCCGCAGGTGCATTGTATACGGTTCACAGAATAAGCGCTCTGAGCGCCCCTTTCGGCACATCATTCCGAGCCGGAAGGGGCGCTGTCGTTTTGCAGCGTCGTGTCGATGATGAAAACCTCGATGTCAAAGGGGAGCGGCTGCATCTCGACCTTCTCTCCCCACAAAAGCGCGACCACCGCGCCGTTTTCGGCGTCCGCGCGGGCGAGGGTGATGGTGTCCGTGCCCGTATCCGTCGTGCCGCGCCAGGCGCCGAGGGCGCGGCGCTCGAACGTGCCGCCCGCCGGGGGCTGCTCCAGCATGCGAAAGAGCGTGTCGTCCGTGAGATAGAGCCGATCGCCGTCCGCCGCCGCGCCCTCGCCGAGCAGGGCGGTGAGGCGTTGGGAAAGACGCGCGCAGGCTTCGTCCGCGGCGGCGGAGTCGGAAAAGGCGAGATAAAGGCTGCGGGCTCTGCAATAGACCGCCGCCGCGCCGTAGGGCGGCGTCTTTGTCTCCATGCGGACAAAAAACTCGTCTTCCGCTTCCGTCAGGGCGGCGGGGTCCATGCCCTGCTCCAGCGCGGAACTGCCCTGCCCCACGTACTGCAGGAGGTTTTCTTCGCTCAATGTGTAATGCGCCGGACAACTGAACAGCTCCATCGCGCCCAGCACCAACGCGATCAACGCGACGCACAGAAGCGCGGCACTCAGCCGCTTTTGCCAGCGCGGGCGCGGCCTTTCCGCGCGGAAGAGCGCCTCCACGCGGCGGCGCAGCGTGCTTTGGGCGCAGGCCATGCCCGCCGTGCCGGGCCATTCGCGCCTGCCTTTGGCAGCGAGGCTCGCCATGGCGCGGGCATAGGCGCGGCGCTCCTCCGGCGTGCGGCCAAGGTTGGCTTCTCGGTCGCAGGTGTATTCCTCACGCGCGCGCATCTCGCGCCGCAGCAGCCACACCAGCGGGTTGAACCAGTAAGCCGCGCAAACCACGACCAGAAAGGCGCGCGAACCGGAGACTGTCCTGCCGTGAATGTGTACAAGCTCGTGGCGAAGGATGGCGTCGAGCGTCTCATCGTCGTAATCCTCGCGGTCGAGCAACAGCTTCTTCGGGCCGACGACCACGCTCATCGGCCCCGGCAGGCCGGGCAACACGCGCACTTCCCGCGACGGGAGGGAGTCGGCGGCATGGCCGTCCAGCACGCCGCCGTCCATGGTGCGGCTGACGCGCGCCAGCGCCTTTTGGATCGCCTCGCCCGCCGGACGGCTCTCGCGCCGCACGCGCCAATGCACGCGCACGATGGCGGCGACCTGCCAGAGAAGGCAGAGGACGAAGCCCGCCAGCCACACCCACGTCATGATCTCCAGCGGCCCGGGCCGCCACGCCGCCGCCACTTCCCGCAGCGGCGAGCGGAGGCTGGGCGAAAAGCCGACGGGAAGCAGGCCGTTCAGCAGCGTTCCCCGGCCCCACAGGCCCGGCGCGTACAACAGCGAGATCAGCATGCCGTCAGTCAGCGCGCCGAGGAGCAGGCTCCAACGGCTGGAATCCAGCCAGCGATCGCATTTGCGGTGCAAAAACAGCAGCACGGCGATGGCTATGCTCATGCCCAGAGACAGTGCGAAAAAACTGCCCATGCGCTCCCTCCTTTTCGCTTCCGTTCACACAAGGGCGACCACCGCGCCGTTTTCGCCGTCTATGCGGGCGATGGTTATGGTGGCCGTGCCATCGTCGGTCGTGCCGCGCCAGGTGGCCAGCGTTTCCCGGCGCGGGGCGGGGGCGTCCGAGGGTAGCTCCAGCATGGCGCGCAGATCCACGTCTCTTGCGTGGATGACGGTGATGTCCCTGCGGGCCACCGGCTCGCCGAGCAGGGCGGTGAGGCGCTCGGTCAGCCGGGCGCAGGCCGCGTACGCGGCGGCGGGGTCGTCGGGAAAGGAAAGGTAGAGGTCTCCCATCTCGTTGTAGAGCGCCGCCGCGCCATAAGGTGGCGTCCTTGTCTCCATGCGGTAGAGCAGAACGCCCTCCCCTTCCACGGCGGGCAGGCTGTCCGGGTTCATGCCGTTGGAAAGGTCGAACACGTCCCAGCCGGCGAAATTGAGGATGTTCCCTTCGTTGACGTCAAAGCGCGCCGGGCCGGAGAAGAGGAAGAACGGCAGAAGCGTGAGCAGCAGAATAAGGACGAGCGCCAGCAACGCGCGCAACGTCCGCCGCCCCCACGGCGACGGCGCTTCTTCGCGGAAGAGCGCCTCCACGCGGCAGCGCAGCATCGCTTTGCCGCAGGCCATGTTCGCCGTGCCGAACGCCTCGCGCCGCCGGGGCGCGGCCAGCGCTGTGATGGCGCGGGCGTAGGCGCGCAGTTCCTCCCTGTTGCTAAAGGCGTTGGCGTCGCGGTCACAGGTATATTCCTCGCGCAGACGCGCCTCGCGCGTGAACAGCCATACCGTGGGCACGAACCAGAAGATCGCGCCCAGCAGCAACCAGAAAAAGCGGTGGGCCGCGACGTTTTGGCCACAGGCGTGCACCAGCTCATGGCGGAGGATGGCGTCCAGCGCCTCATCGTCGTAGTCTTCGCGGTCGAGCAGCAGGCATTTGGGCCAGAGGACGATGCTCATCGGCCCCGGCAGGCCCGGCAGCACGCGCACGTCGGGCAGATCCTTTTCGAGCGTCTTTCCGCCGAGGATGCCGCCCTCCAGCGTGCGCCAGGCGTTTTCCAGCGCCTGCCGCACACGTGCGCTCACCGGGCGGCTTTTGCGCCACACGCGCAGCCACAAAAGCAACATGCCCGCCACCCGCCAAAGCAGCACGGCGGCCATGCCCGCCAGCCAGACCCAGCCGAACACCTCCAGCGGCCCCGGCCGCCACGCCGCTGCCAGTTCCCGCAGGCGCGGGCGCGGCGAGGGCGATAGGCCGACGGGGATGAGGCCGTGGGAGAAGTTCGCAAAGCCATTGCGCATGGGCAGGATGACCCCAAGTACGCTCCAAATGACCGTCAGCCAGACCTGTATGCCAAATTCCCGGCTCCACCAGCTATCGTCCAGCCAGCGCGCGCACTTGCGGGCAAAAAGCCACGTCAGGCCGAGGCTCAGACACAGCCCCAGCGAGAGGGCGAGAAAGCTGTTCACGGCGTTTCTCCTTTCTGCGCGGCGCTCACGCCGACTCCGGCCACCATTCGTCCCACACGAGGGCCACCAGCGCGCCGCCCTCCGTCTCCGGGGCGCGCGAGGCCGCGCCCGGCAGGACGCGCAGCGTGACGGTGGCTGTGCCATCGTCGGTCGAGCCGCGCCACGTGCCGCGTTCTTCGCCGGATGCGCCCAACAACAGCAGCAGCGGCGGGGGCACGGACTGCGCATCATAGGCGCTTCCCGTCTGCCGCGCATACGCCTGCCGCAGCTGATCGTCCAGCGCCACCAGCTTCCATTCGGCCATGTTCACATCATCCAACCATTCGAGCGCCTGCGTTTCCAGCCGCGCCCACATGGCCTCCAGCGCGCCTTCTTCCAGCGGCTCCCCCAGCGCGCCGGTGAGTTGGGCCTCCAGGCGGGCGATGCCCGCTTCGACCTCCTCTTCCGGCATGCCGGCGGGGAATTTCAGATAGAGGCCGCCGATGCCGTCGCTCAACACCGCCTCGGCGCCGTAGGGGCTGCCGGCGACGCGCAGGCGGTAGAGGCCATTGCCCGCGTAGGTAACGGCGCTCTCATGCACCGCCGTTGGGGAAAGCTCACCCAGATCCATGCCCAGACAGGAGAGGAAGTTGCCCTCGTCGATGCGGAAGCTCCCCGCCCCGCCCAGCAGCAGCGCGCCGCAGGCGACGGCCAGCACGGTGACGAGGCCCAGCAGCGTGCGCAGGAGCCACGGCTTTACGCCGTACTGCTCCGGCTCGCCGCGCAGGATGGCCGCCACGCGGCGGCGCAGCGTCTTCGCGCCGCAGGCCATGCCCGCCGTGCCCGGCACTTCGCGGCGCGGCCCGGAGGCGAGGCCCACCATGGCGCGGGCGTAGGCGCGGCGGTGTTCCAGGGAGCGCCAGCCCGCCGCCGCCATGTCGCAGGCGAGTTCCTCATTGCGGCGCTGTTCGGAGCGCATCCACCACGCCGCCGGGTTCAGCCATTGCACAGCCAACGAAAACAGCGTAGAGAGCCGGCCGAGGCTGACTTCCCTGTTGCTGGTGTGCATCAGTTCGTGGCGGAAGATGGCGTCCAGCGTTTCCTCGTCGTAGTCCTCGCGGTCGAGCAGCAGGCGCTTGGGCCAGAGGACGATGCTCATCGGCCCCGGCAGCCCCGGCAGCACGCGCACGTACTTCTGCCAGTTCTCCGTGGTATCCACGGCGACGCCGCCGAGCAGGCGGTCGAAGGCGCGCTGCGTCTCCGCGCTCGCCGGGCGGCTCTCGCGGCGCACGCGCAGGCGGAAGCGGACGTAGGGGACGATGTGCGAAAGCAGATACGCGGCGACGCCGGCCAGCCAGACCCACGCGGCCACCTCCAGCCAGCCCGGTCCCGCGGCGGGCGCTTCCCGCAGCGCCGCCTCCGGGGCGTAGGCGGGGCCGAAGGGGAGAAGGCCCAACTCGTCCGGCCAGACGCACTTTGCGTACCAGACGACCCAGAGGGCGGCATACGCCGTGCCGAACAAATCGTTCGCGTACTTTGGGGCGAGGCGCTTTTCGCAGGCGCGGTAGAGGAGATACAGCGGGAACAGGACCAGCGCGATGCCCAGAGAGGTGGTGAAAAGGGCGCGGAAACAGTGTTCCATGGCGCTCCTCCTTTCCATGTGCGATGAAGTTTCCCCGCGGCGGGCGGCTCCCCGGCGGCGCTTCCCTCCCCCGCCGCCTTCCCCTTGGCCGTCCGCCGCGATGGTATATACACGCCGCGCGGGCGGCGCTATTTGAGGGTCAATGTCCTTTCGTCCTGTCGGGACAGGGTGACTGCGGTCAAGTTGCCGTCCGCGTCCACCGTCTGCCAGACGGTCATCTCCGCATCCCGACGCCGCGGCGGGCCGAGGCGGGCGGTGAGGGCGGCTTCGAGGCGAGCGCGGCCAGGGGCGAGGTCCTGGGGCGAGGCGTAGGAAAGGCGCAGGACGGCCGTTTCCCCTTCGCCGCCGGAGCGGACCTCCGCCGCGCCGTAAAGGCCCGCGGGGAAAAACGCCGTCTCCCGCACCGGGGCATGCAGGAAGCTGAGGAGCGTATTTTCCGTGACCCGCGTGCCGCCGCTGTGCAGGGGCAGGACGAGCATCGCGCAAAGCGCGGCGATGAGCAGAAACAGCGCGCCCAGGGGGATCGAGCGGCGGTGGGGCGGCGGCTCCAGCACGGCCCGTACGCGGCGGCGGAGCAGGCTGCGGTCGCCGCAGGACATCTGCGCCATGCCGGGCAGAAAGGCGCGCCTGCGGGCGGCCATTTCCGTAAGTGTGCGGGCGTAGGCGGCGCGGCGTTCGTGGCTGCGGCCCCGGTTGGCGTAGGCATCGCAGTAGAGCTCCGTTTCCGCGCGCAGGCAGCGGCGCAACAGCCACGCGCCGGGATTCCACCAACAGAGAACGGCGATGCTATCCGCATAGCCCCACAGCCACAGGCCGCTTGGCACGATGTGGGAAAACTCATGGCGGAAGATGGCGTCCAGCGTTTCCTCGTCGTAGTCCTCGCGGTCGAGCAACAGGCATTCGCGGCCGTTGCGGTCGCTGAAGAGGCCCGAGGAATCCATGAGGCACATCGGGCCGGGCAGGCCGGGGACGACGTAAGCGGCGCTGCGCGTTTGCGCGCGATCCGTGAGGCGCAGGCGGTGGCGGGGGCGTTCATCGAGCGTATCGCCGGGGCGAAGGGCGTCCATGGCGTCCATTTGCAATTCCACATTTTCAAGGATGGCGGCGGCGCGCCGGCCGAGGGGACGGCGATGTTCGCGCAGCCAGCGGCGAAAACGCAGACGCGACAGAAGGCGCACGGCGGCGCAGGCGAGCGCTCCGGCGGCCCAGACCGCGCCGAGCAACGCCTGCCAGTCCACCGCGCGCAGGACGGGCAGGGCGCTCGCGCCGGCGGCGGGCGGGATGAGCGCGCCCAGCGCCGCATACGCGCGCGGGAATCGCTCCGCAAGGATCCACGAGATGGGCAGCAGCGGCGGCAACAGCGAACAATGGATGGCGACCCCGTGGCCCACGCGGCGCAGCAGGGGCGAGGTATTGCGCTGCCAGAAGCGCCCCGTCAGGCAGAGGAAAAGGCCGTAGGCGGCGAGGGCAACATTCCACGGCAAATATACGCGGCAAAAGGAAGCGAAAAAGCCTGAAAGGGACATGGTTTCTCCCCTCCGATACATTTTCAGCGGCGTTGTCCAGCGCGTCTATTTCCCCGCCACCTCGTCGATGTAGCGGCGCAGATCCTCCAATTCTTCCGGGGAGATGCGCTCGCCATCGTACATGGCGCGGACAAATTCGCGGATGGAATGGTTGCAGAGGCGGTCAAGCAGGCTCTCGCCCTCGGTTTCGAGATAGGCTTCGCGCGCGACGGCGGCGCGGTAGCGGTTGACGCGGCCTTCGCGCGCGGCGGTGACGAAGCCGCGCGATTCGAGGCGCTTTAGGAGGGTCAGAAGCGTGGTGCGGCTCCAGGGCTCGTCCACGGCGCAGAGCAGTTCCTCGCTGCCGGCCTCGCCGCCCGCGTCCCACAGCGCCGCCATTACTTTCAGTTCCGCTTCCGGCAGTTTGCGCATGAGAGCGCCTCCTTTCTATGTTTGTAGAATCTACGATTGTAGAATAACATGGAAACGCGGAATTGTCAAGAGGGGATGGAAAAGTGGACGATAAGTGGAATATAAATGTGATTATATAGCTTCTTTCAGGCCAAAAGTGTCGAAATATCCCTTAAAATAAATAAAAATGCGCGCAGAACTTCGGAAAGTGGAAAAAGCAGGCAGAAAACCCCGAAATGATGGCCGCAAAAACAGCCCCCCTGCCTGCGGACAAGGGGCGTCGATAAGCGCATAGGGCATCTTTTCTAAGCGCTCTGAAATTCCACAAAGAAGATCGTGTCCTCCCCCGTCTGCCAGTCCCACGTCACCCAGTTGGCATAAACGCCCTGGCGCAACGCGGCGCTTTGCAGGGCGGTGTTGAAGGCAACGCTGTCGGCGTGCTGGCCAAGGAGAATGCCCTGCCATTGAACGTATCCGGCCCTGGCCTGCGCAATACAGGCGTCGGCGGCGGCGTCCAAGCTGGTGGAGCAGCCGCCATAGCCGGGCTGGTTGTTGTAGTACCAGAGGTCAGGATCGGTATCGTTGCGAATGCGGTCGTCGCAGGCGGGCGGCCACCAGTTCCAGCTATCCGCGGGCACGCGGTCCCAGCCGATGTTGAAGCTGCGGTACTGCACCTGCGGGGCGCTTTCGTCGGCGTTGTCGAAGTCGCCGTCGGTCACGTCCACCATGTAGAGTTGGCCGTTTAGTTCGATGGTGTTCCAGATGTGCTGGCCCTCGTCGTGATCGGCGTACCAGCCGGAGAGGAAGCCGACCTTCAGCCCGCAAAGCGTGCCCAGAAGATAAAACATGCGCGCGTAGGCCTGACAGTTGCCCACGCCATCCAGCATGGCGCTGGGCACAGTGACGACGCGGCTGAACTCCACGGAAGTCGTGTCCGGGTAGTTGCGATAGGTCACGTTGCGGCAGATGAGGTCGTAGATGGCCTTTTCCAACGAAAGCGCGTCGCCGTACATCGCGCGCAGCTGCGTCGCGGCCTCCACCGCCATGGCCAGGCATTGCTGTTCCTCCGCGGAGAGCCCGGAAAGGTCGCCGCTTCGATAGGCGTCCACCATGCGCACTGCGTCGCAATACTCGACCACGATGCGCACGTCGGCGCTGCGATCCTCGTGCCTGTCCACCTGCACGCCGATCAGCCCGGCCATGGCCATGGTGTCCTCCAGCGCCTCGCGCACCTCGTCCGTCTCCCAGCGGGCACAGGCGTTTTCATCGAGGAACAGCGCAATCTCCGTTTCGCGCGCGTCCATGCACGTTCGCAGGTAGTCGCAGGCGTCGTACAGGTTGCTGAAGGACGGCGCGTCCGCCAGCGCGGAGAGGGGGAACAGCTGCGCAAGCAGCGTCAGCGTCAGCAGCAGGGCGAGCGTGCGAAGGGATGCGCGGCGCATAGAAAGGCTCCTTTCCCGCAGGGAACGGCCGCGTCCAACGGAGCGGCCAGCCATACATTTTACGGTTGTATTATAGCACAGGCGCGAGAAAAAGCCAAGGCGCGCCGCGGGGCACTTCAGTGGCCAAACAGCGCGCGGCGCACGGCGGCGACGAACCAGATGTATTCCACGCGCCGGGCGGACATGGCCATGAGTTGTCGTTCACAGGCCGGGCAGAGGCAGAAGATCGCCTCGCCTTCGCCAAAGCGCCTGCGGCAGAATCCACACGTCATACTCTCACCCCCACAGCGAGCATTGACCGTTCTTCTACGGTCTATTCACGCTGCAAGTCCCTTGTTCCGGCCGGCAGGGCGGCAGGGCGGCAGGGCCGCCGGCCAGCGCCGTTGGCTCGGGTTCGACGCACACCCACCCCACGAGCAGGGGGTGGGTGTGCTGCGGTTCGTTCCGGTTAGGGCGGTAGAAGGAGTAGACGGCGGCAGGCCCACGAGCAGGGGCCTGCCGCCTGCGGCGGTTTTTGGGGACGGGGCGACGGAGGAATCGCCGGTTCCCCAAAAAGGGATTCTCAAGGGATTGATCCCTTGAGCGGGTGCGGGCAGAGCCCGCCGTTCTCCCTGCGGGATGGCAGGGGAAACAGGGCGTGCGGAAGGAACGGAACGCTGGCTTGTATCTGCGCGGAAAGGCTGTAGCTGGCCTTGCGCGTATTCCCGCGCCGGATGTTCGCCGCTGGCCCTTCCCCGTCCCCCGGCGCGCCTGTCTGCCGTACCTGATGGGCAAAGCGCCCCGACCTTCTGCTCTCTCCCGCGACGCCTCCAAAATCAGGCGCGCCAACTCTGAAGCGCTTTTGCCCCGCAGGGGCGAACAGCGTCGACCCGCACACTGGCAGCGTCCCTTGCCCCTGCGGGGCAAGGTACGCGCCGCCCCCAGGCATGAAAACCCTCCGGACTTTTTCTACTCTATATGCCCGTTCCCTCTTCGCGGCCCTCTCCCCCTCCCGCCCCGCAAAACAGTCCGCGCACAGAGGACGCACGGCGCCGTCAGCAGTATACTACCCGCGCCGACCGCAAAAACAGCCCGCGCGCGTGGGCACACGGACTGTCAAAGAATGCCGGAATCGCTTCCCCCCTCACTTCTGAACAACCATCTCCGGCAGGCGGCACTGGCTGCCGTGGCCGGGGCAACAGAGGTAGCCGGCGTAGCGCTCTGTGAGCAGGGCGCGGCATTCCCGCGCTTTGGCGGGATCGGAATCCACACCGGTCATCAAAAAGGGCGCGAGGCGGTTGAACGCCTGCTGATCCGGGGAATAGCCCTTGATATTGACGTAGATGTCGCCGCTGAAAAGCAGCTGCAATTTTTCGCAGACGATCACCGTCTCGCCCCGGACGTGGCCGCCGCTTCCCTGATAAAAATCGAACTTCCACGGCCCGAAAGAACGCGAACCGATGTAGGAAAGCGGCGCATCGTCGCGCTTTTCGCCCACCGCCACGCAGCGCTCCATATCCGGCGGCGCGTAGGCGGAGATGACCTTGCTCAGGGCGCAGTAGGGCGCGTGCAGCGGGTTCTGTTCGCGGAAATTCGCCTTTCCGCGTTCCTCGAGGGCGAAGTTCTCATAGCAATCCCGGCTCATGCAGGCGCGGTCGAACAGCGAAAGCAGCCCGGCGTGGTCCACGTCCGCGTGCGTGAGCCAGACCTCCTTGCCGCGCAGGGAAAAGCGCGGGAACAGCCCTTCGAGCAGGCGCAGCATCTCCTCCCTGTAACAGGCAAAGCCGCAATCCACGCACAAAAGTTCGCCGTGGTATTCCAGCACATAGGTGTTGCTGCCGCAGGGCGGCTCGATGGCGGTGAGCATCAGGCCGTCGGCCAGCCGCACGGTGCTGACCTGCGCGTTGAAGGTCGCGCCGCGGTGCTCGACCACGAACTGGGCGAAGCGGCGGATATAGTCAAACGTCTTAAGCGCTGGCTTGTCCTGCTCGTCGAGCAGCTGCATGAGCTTGTTGGCCTGTATGAGCACGGCGTTGGTCTGCGCCTGCGAAAGCGAGAGGATCTCGCGCATCTCGTTGGCGAAGGTGATGTAGAACACCGTGCCGTCGAGCAGGCGGTCGGTCACCTCGTAGTTGAGGATGCTGATCTCGCAAATGCGGGAGATCTCGTCGATGAGGCGCTTGATCTCGCCGGTGTTTTCGATGAGCAGACCCATCTTGAAGTGCTGCACGCCGGTGCCGTTCTCCTGCGAACTGATGTAGGAGATGTTGACCCTGTGGCGGCTGAGCACTTCCAGCACCGGCGTCACCGCGCCGGGATGGTCGGGCAGTGTAAGCACGATCATCAATATGCGCTTGCCGTCCTCAAGTTCAGTCAGATAGCCGCAGGCGGAGAGTTGACGGGCGATCTCCGCATGCTGCGCGGCGGTGGCGGACACTTCGATGAACAGCGTGTGCGTGTCCACGGCGCGGTTATAGTTGACGCGGGTGATGTTGCCCCCGCAGGCGGCGATGATGCGGCTGGCGAGCAAAAACGCGCCCGCCTTGTCCGGCATCCGCGTGACGTATGTCTTTCGCATGGTCGTTTCCTCTATTCGGGGATGGAGAAGGCCCACTTGCAGCTGCAGGTATCGTCCGTGATCTCGGGATAGCAGCTCAGGCACTCGCACTGTATGCGGCTGTCGATCTCGCGGGCGAAGCCGCTGTATTCGATGACGCCCACGCCCTTGCAGGGGTGAAAGGGCATGCCCTTGCGTTCGCGCGCTGCCTGCACGCGGCAGACCTCCATGGTGTAGATGAGCTTGCCGTCCATATACTCGCAGCGCGAGCGGTTGAGGCGGCCGTAAAAGCGCAGCGCCAGCGCCTTTTCCAGCCCTTCGAGGCCGGGATGCTCGGGAAGGCGCAAAAACTGCTTGATGCGGCGCGCCTCGATGACGGTGAAGCGCTCCCACGCCCGCGCGTCGTGGAACATGGCCGCGTCCATGCCCTCCTCTTTTTCCACGGACTGGAACCACACGCCGTCCATGGCCAGCCAGTTCTTGGCGTAGATGTCCAGAAGTTCGATGAGTTGTTCGCGGCTCATTGCCTCAAGCGCCCCGCGCGTATCCATAGAAACCGCCGCCTTTCCCGAAACGTATGCTCCATTATAGCACGCGCAGTTTAAGAAAAGAGGCGGCGGGCGAAAAAAGGCCCCGCCCGTTCAGCGACGCGGCGGGGGATACGGGGCGCGCACGTTGGTGCGGCCGAGGAGATAGTCCACGCTGGTATGGTGAAAGTCCGCGAGGGCGCTCAGCACCCACGGCGGGATCATGTGCGTGCCTGTTTCATAATAGGAATACGAGCGCTGCGTGACATTGATGGCCTGCGCGATCTGCATCTGCGTCAGGTCGCTGTCTTCCCGCAGGTCGCGGATGCGGCGATAGTACAAGAAAAACACCTCAAGGACATCATAAAAGCCGGCTCGGAGCCATTGACATCTTAGACAGTTTCAGTCTAAAATATACGTGAGGTGATGGCCATGGACTTTCTGACGCAGCGCCTTGCGCACCTGCTCTTGCAGACAGAAGAAAAGCCCTCTCTGGAGGGCATGATGGACGAAAACGCGCGCGCGTTGGCGCGTATCCGCGACATACTCGCCGACAACGCGTTGGACGATTTTCAATGCGTGGAAAAGATCGTATTGGTCTTGGAAGAATTGGGCGTGGACTGCGGCGACCGGCACGATTTTGGCTGAGGCGCGCGAAAGCGATTCGCTTGACTTTTCCCCCATTTACCGTATAATAAACATTGTGTCAGGTGCCTGCCACCAATCCATCCGTCAGGAGGCGCGCGCCATGCGCTGCGAGATCTACGGTTCCCCGACTTCCACCCATTACACACAGATCGTCGGCCACATCGCCGACGATGGCAATGTGTACAATTCCCGGAGCGGCGAGGCGGGCGCGGAGGAGCTGCGCCGCTGCGTGGGCCACATCGGCGACGACGGCAATGTGTATACTACGGCGAGGGGGTTTGGCGAGGCCGCCGGCAACTGCGTCGGCCATATCGCCGACGACGGCAACGTCTATGACACGGCGAAGGGCTCTGGCGAGGCCATCGGCCACTGCGTCGGCCACGCGGCGGCGGACGGCAAGGTCTATACTACGCCGGCAGGCGCTTCCGCCGGGCTCGACCGCTGCGTGGGGCAGGTGCTGGGCGGCGCGCGCGAACAGGGCGCGGCGGCGCTGTTGCTGCTTTTAAAGCCGGGCGCGGCGGCGGGCGGTTCCCCCGCGTCCGCGGGCGGGAACACCGCTTCGGGCGGCGGAGCATCGGGCGGCGGCGGTTCGGGCGGCGGCGCGCCGGAGGCGAGCGGGCAGGGACATCGCGTGGTGCCGAAAGTGCACTACCGCACGGAGGGAGAATTCCTGCGGGCGATGGCCTTCCGCTTTGTGCTCTTCACGCTGCTCGCCGGCATCGCGGGGTATATATTTTCCAACCGCAACGCCACCCTCAGCGTGGGCTTTGGCCTCTGCGCGGGCGTGGCGCTGGCGCTGCTGTTCACCCTCCATGAGAGCGGCATCGTGGTCTTTGACTTCGATACCGCCGCCTGCAAAAGCGGCCTTCTGCGCCTGCTTTTCGGCCGGCGGGTCTTCTGGGGGCTCATCTTCCCCATCCTGCTGCTGGGCGTGGCGGCGCTGATGCTTTTGACGATGCTCTCCGGCTCCTCCGCCATCGCCGTGAGCCTGCTCACCGTCGGCGCGGCCATCGCCCTCGGCGCGACAGTGGGTACTGCCATCCGCAGGCGGCGAAAGAAATAGGCGTGGAAAACGGGGCTGCCCGGCGTTTTCGCAGGCGACCCCGTCCTTGTACAGGAGCGCCCCCATCGGCTGACGGGGGCGCTTGTTTTATGGCTCCAATTCGTGTACATCGTAGCCGGGCTTGCTGGATAAGCCCTGCTGGCGGGCGATGTTTTCCCGGTTCTTGCTCTGATAGCGCTCAAACAACTCCCGCGCGTCCATGCCGGCGGCAAGGGCGACGCTGACGGCGAAGTGGAACACGTCCACGGCCTCTTCCTTTAAGTGTTCGCGGTCGATGGGCCGCGGGTTTTTCCACCACTGGAAGTGGGCGGCGTCCAGCAGTTCGCCGGCCTCGACGATGAGGGCGAGGGCGAACTTCTGCACCCATTCGTCGTCCGTCACGTCTTCGAGATGGCGCGTTTGATTGATGGAGGCGTTGAACGCCGCCTGCGCGGCAAAGAGCGCTTCCAGCTTATCCATAGAGCGGGAAGGCCTTGCACAGCTCCAAAGCGCGCGCGCGCACGTCTTCCACGGCGGCCTCGCCCTTTTCGATGATGTCGGCGATCATGTCGGCGATCTTCACCATCTCCGGCTCCTTCATGCCGCGGGTGGTGACGGCGGGGGTGCCCACGCGCAGGCCGCTGGTGACGAAAGGCGAGCGCGTCTCGCGCGGCACGGTGTTCTTGTTGGCGGTGATATTGGCCTCGCCCAGCAGGCGTTCCAACTCCTTGCCGGTCATCTCGGTATCGACCAGGTCAATGAGCATCAGGTGGTTGTCCGTGCCGCCGGAGACGAGGCGCACGCCGCGCTTTATAAGCTGCTCGGCCATGGCGGCGGCGTTCAAAACGATCTGGTGCTGGTAGGCGGCGAAGTCCTCCCCCATGGCCTCCTTGAAGCAGATGGCCTTGGCGGCGATGACGTGTTCCAGCGGGCCGCCCTGCGTGCCGGGGAAAATGGCCTTGTCGATGGCCTTGGCGTACTGCTCGCGGCAGAGGATGAGGCCGCCGCGGGGGCCGCGCAGCGTCTTGTGGGTGGTGGTGGTGACCACGTCGGCATAGGGCACGGGGCTCATGTGCTCGCCCGCGGCCACGAGGCCGGCGATGTGGGCCATGTCCACCATCAGCATCGCGCCCACTTCATCGGCGATCTGGCGGAACTTGGCAAAGTCGATGGCGCGGGCGTAGGCGCTGGCGCCGGCGACGATCAATTTCGGCTTGTGCTCGAGGGCGAGGCGGCGCACCTCGTCGTAGTCGATGCGCTCGGTCTTTTCATCGAGGTTGTAGGCCACGAAGTGGAAGTACTTGCCGGAGAGGTTGACGGGGCTGCCGTGGGTGAGGTGGCCGCCGTTGGAAAGGCTCATGCCCAGCACGGTGTCGCCCGGCTCTAGCAGGGCAAAGTACACGGCAGTGTTGGCCTGCGCGCCGGAATGGGGCTGCACGTTGGCGTGGTCGGCGCCAAAGAGCTTTTTGGCGCGCTCGCGGGCCAGATCCTCGACCTCATCGACGAACTGACAGCCGCCATAGTAGCGCTTGCCGGGATAGCCCTCGGCGTACTTGTTCGTCAGATGCGAACCCATCGCCTCCATGACGGCGGGGCTGACGAAGTTTTCCGAAGCGATCAGTTCAATGTGCGTCTGCTGACGCTCCAATTCGCGCTGCATGGCGGCATAAATTTCCGGGTCAGACTGCTTGACGGCAGGGTATTCCAGCATGGCTTGCGCCTCCTTGTGATTCGTTTTCTCCATATTACGCGATGAAGCGGGCACAAGACAAGCGCGACCATGTTAAGTCGCGCCTGTTTTGCGGACATTTGTCGTTATCTCGCGGAAAATGTTCATTTTTTACCGCTTCGTCAGTCGTCGCGACGGGAGCCGGCGATGGCCAGCAGGCGCAAAAGCTGCATGATGGCCATGAAGGCGCTGGCCACGTAGGTCATGGCCGCGGCGGAGAGCACCTTTTTCGCGCCGCGCATCTCCTCGCCGGGCTGGAGGTAGCCGTTTGTCTCCAGCGCCGCGAGAGCGCGTTTGGAGGCGTTGAACTCCACCGGCAGGGTGATGAGGGCGAAGAGCACTGCCAGCGCGAACAGGGCGATGCCCGCGTAGAGCAGCGGTTCCCAGGAGAAGATCAGGCCGGCGACGAACAGCGGCCAGGAGAGGTTGGAGCCGATGTTGACCACCGGCACCGCCGCCGTGCGCAGCATCAAGGGCGCGTAGCCGTCGCGGTGCTGGAGCACGTGCCCGGCCTCGTGCGCCGCCACGCCCAGCGCCGCCACGGAAGTGGAGTTGGCCGTGGAGTCCGAGAGGCGCAGCACCATGTTCTTCGGGTCGTAGTGGTCGGTGAGGTTGCCGCGCGTGCGCTCGACGGAGACGTCGTAGACGCCCTCGGCGTGCAGAAGCTGTTCGGCCATCTGCGTGGCGGTCATGCCCGAGGAGGCGCGCACCTTGCTGAAGCGGCTGAAGGTGCTGGAAACGCGGAACTGCGCCCACATGGAGAGGATCAGCGCCGGGATCAGCAGTATATATGTCCAGTCATAGAAAAAAGGCCAGTACATGGTTTTCCTCCTTGCGGGGGAGTTTCCCCCATGTTTCTATTGTACCACAGCAGGAGGGGTTTGGAAACAGCCCGCGGCCAAAAACCGCGTTTGCGCGGGCAAAATGTCGCCGCACGGGCGCGAACACCTTGACGCGGGCGTGCGGGGGTGGTATGCTGAAAGCAGCGGGACACGTATGTGGCCCGGAAGGGAGAACGTTTATGCGCAAAGCGTTGATCGGGCTGGGCGCCATCGTGGGCGCGCTGTTGGTGCTGCTATTGGCCTACGCGGCCTATGTGCTTCTGAACATGCAGCGCATCGAGGACGATCTGCCGCAGGACGTTGCGCAGAACGCCGCGGAGACCGTGGAAACGGGGCGGGAATACACGCTGCTTACGTGGAACCTCGGCTTTGGCGCCTATTCCGACGATTTCAGCTTCTTCATGGACGGCGGCGAGCACGCCCGCGCCCTTTCCAAAGCGGCGGTGGAGGAAAACATCTCCGCCATGGCCGCGCGCGTGCGCGAACTGGACCCCGACTTCGCGCTTTTGCAGGAAGTGGACGTAGACGCCGACCGCAGTTGGCACGTCGATGAGCGCGCCATGCTGGTGGAGGCGTTCCCGGAGATGTCAAACAGCTTCGCCGTCAATTACGATTCGCCCTACCTCTTTTATCCCTTCCACGAGCCCATCGGCCGCTCCCTGTCCGGCATTCTCACGCTGACGGGGACGCGCGTGGACGAAGCCGTGCGCCGCAGCCTGCCGCTGGAAAGCGGCCTTACGCGGCTTACCGACCTCGACCGCTGCTACACCGTCAGCCGCCTGCCGCTCGCAAACGGGGCGACGCTGTGCCTGTACAACGTGCACCTCTCCGCCTACACCAGCGACGGCAGCATCTCCACCGAACAGGCGCGGCTGCTGCTTGCCGACATGGCGGCGGAATACGCGCAGGGCAATTACGCCCTGGCCGGCGGCGATTTCAACAAGGACCTGCCCGGCGATTCCGGCGCGGACTACGCCTGGGCGCAGCCCTTCCCCACCGAGCTTCTGCCCGAGGGCATCGCGCTCTACGCCCCGGAGAACGCCCGCACCAGCCGCTACGCCTGCGAGCCCTACGACCCTGCCACCGCCGTGACCATCACGCTGGACGGCTTTCTGGCCTCGGAGAACATCGAAGTGCTCTCCTGCGAGGCCATCGAGGAGGACTTCGCCCACTCCGACCACGAGCCGGCGGTGCTGAGATTCAGGCTGGCGGAGGGGTAAGGGGCCTTTTCCGCTGAAAACTTCTTTCCGGGATACAGAAAGCCCACCGCCGCGAATATCGCGGCGGCGGGCTTTTGCAGCGTTCTGTCCCGCGCGCCCTTGCGGGGCGCGCGGGACGCTTGGCTCGCGGCTTACTTGCCGGCCATGCGCTTGTAGGTCTCGAGGCGCTTGCGGGCCTCGGTCTCGGATTCCTCGAAGAGCGCGGGCGCGACGTCCGGGAACTGCCTGAGCAGCGAGGCGTAGCGGTTTTCGCCCTTGATGAAGTCCTGATAGCTCTCGGTCGGATCCTTGGAATCCACGGTGAGCGGGTTCTCCAGATCCGGGTTGTAGCGGTACATGGTCCAGTAACCGGCGGCGACGGCCTTCTTGATCTCGGCCTGCGCCTGGTTCATCTTGATGCCGTGGTTGATGCACGGCGCGTAGGCGATGATGAGGGACGGACCCTTGTAGGCCTCGGCCTCGGTCATGGCCTTGATCAGCTGGTTCATGTCCGCGCCCATGGCGACCTGCGCCACGTACACATAGCCGTAGGACATGGCCATCAGGCCCAGATCCTTCTTGCGGGTGCGCTTGCCGGCGGCCGCGAACTTGGCCACGGAGCCGGTCGGCGTAGACTTGGAAGCCTGTCCGCCGGTGTTGGAGTAGACCTCGGTATCGAGCACGAGCACGTTGACGTCCTCGCCCTGGGCCAGCACGTGATCCAGTCCGCCGTAGCCGATGTCGTAGGCCCAGCCGTCGCCGCCGAAGATCCAGATGGACTTCTTGGTCAGCATATCGGCGTCGGCGACGACCTCGCGCGCCAGCGTGCAGGCCTCGCAGGGGCAGACCTTGCCGTTGGCCAGCCACGCGGCCTCGCCAGGCGTGCCGGTCAGGTCGCGGGCGGGATCGGTGGCCTTCTTGCAGGCGGCCAGCAGCTTCGCGCCGGCGGCCTTGGAGGCCTCGGCGTCGTCCATGCCCTCGAGCCATTCCTTGCCCGCGGCCTGAATCTCCTCATCGCAGTAGGGGATGGCGATGAGCTTTGCGACGGTGTCGGCCAGCTTCTTGCGGCGCTGGGTGACGGCCAGGTTCATGCCGAAGCCGAACTCGGCGTTGTCCTCAAAGAGGCTGTTCGCCCAGGCGGGGCCGTGGCCTTCGTTGTTGGTGGTGTAGGGGCAGGTGGGGGCGGAGCCGCCGTAGATGGAGGAGCAGCCCGTGGCGTTGGCAACGATCATGCGGTCGCCGAACAGCTGGGTGACAAGCTTCACATACGGGGTTTCGCCGCAGCCCGCGCAGGCGCCGGAGAACTCAAAGAGCGGCTTCTTCAGCTGGGCGTCCTTGATGGTCTTGGGATGCGCCTCGCCCTTGAACTCAGGCAGCGTCTGGGCGTACTCCCAGTTCTTCTCCTCGGCGGTCTGGGTGGCCAGAGGCTTCATGACCAGCGCCTTGTTCTTCGCCGGGCAGACCTGCGCGCAGTTTTCGCAGCCGGTGCAATCCAGCGGGGAAACCTGCATGCGGAAGGTCAGGCCCTTAAACTTCGGGCCCAGCGCCGGCTTGGTGGCGAACGTCTCGGGCGCGTTGGCCTTGCCCTCGTCGTCCACCATGTAGGGGCGGATGCAGGCGTGCGGGCAGACCATGGCGCACTGGCAGCACTGGATGCAGTTGTCAATCTGCCACTCGGGCACCATGACGGCGATGCCGCGCTTTTCGTACTTGGTGGTGCCGGTGGGCACGACGCCAGCCGGATCCAGCTTGGACACGGGCAGCTTGTCGCCTTCCTGCGCGAGGATGGGCTGGATGACTTCGTCGAAGTACTCGGTGGCCTCGACCTTGACGGGCACCGCGCCGGTGGTGGCATTGGCCCACTCGGCGGGCACGGGGATCTCGACCAGGCCGGAAATGGCGATGTCGATGGCGTCCCAGTTCTTCTTGACGACCTCGTCGCCCTTCTTGCCGTAGGCCTTCTTGGCGTAGGCCTTCATGTACTCATCCGCCTGCTCGTAGGGGATGACGTTGGCCAGCTTGAAGAACGCCGCCTGCATGATGGTGTTGATGCGGCCGCCCATGCCGACCTCGCGGGCCAGCTTGATGGCGTCCACGGTGTAGAACCTGGCGTGCTTCTTGGCCAACGCCTGCTTCATGGAAGCGGGGAGCTGCTCTTCCATCTCCGCGGCCGTCCACGGGCTGTTGAGCAGGAAGACGCCGCCGTCCTTGAGGGCGGAGAGCATGTCGTACTTGGTGACGTAGGCGGGGTTGTGGCAGGCGATGAAGTCCGCGGAGTCGATCAGGTAGGTGGACATGATCGGGCTCTTGCCGAAGCGCAGGTGGCTGACGGTGATGCCGCCGGACTTCTTGGAATCGTAGCTGAAATACGCCTGCGCGTACATATCGGTGTGGTCGCCGATGATCTTGATGGAGTTCTTGTTCGCGCCCACGGTGCCGTCGGAGCCGAGGCCGTAGAACATGCAGGAGACCAGACCTTCGGGGCTGGCGTCGATCTTCTCGCCCAACTCGAGGGAGGTGCCGGTCACATCGTCGACGATACCGACGGTGAAGTGGTTCTTGGGCTCGTCCTTGGCCAGGTTGTCATAGACGGCCTTGACCATGGTGGGGTTGAACTCCTTGGAGCCGAGGCCGTAGCGGCCGCCGACGACGAGTATGTCGTTCTTGCCCGCCTCGCGCAGCGCGGAGCAGACGTCCAGATACAGAGGCTCGCCCAGAGAGCCGGACTCCTTGGTGCGGTCCAGCACGGCGATCTTCTTGCAGGTGGCCGGGATGGCAGCCAGGAAGTGCTTCATGGAGAAGGGGCGGTAGAGGTGGACCTTGACAAGGCCGACCTTCTCGCCGCGCTTGTTCAGGTAATTGACGGTCTCCTCAGCGGCGTCGCAGCCGGAGCCCATGGCGATGATGACGCGGTCGGCGTCCGGGGCGCCCACGTAGTCAAACAGCTTGTAGTGGCGGCCGGTCAGTTCGCCGACCTCGTTCATGACTTCCTCGACGATGTCCGGGGTGGCCAGATAGTACTTGTTGGCAGCCTCGCGGCCCTGGAAGTAGATGTCCGGGTTCTGGGCCGTGCCGCTCTGATGCGGATGCTCGGGGTTGAGCGCGCGCTCGCGGAAGGCCTTGACCTTGTCCCACGGCACGAGCTTCTTCATCTCGTCGTACTCGATGCCGTCGATCTTCTGGATCTCGTGGGAGGTGCGGAAGCCGTCGAAGAAGTGCAGGAAGGGCACGGAAGCCTTCAGCGCGGACACATGGGCGACCAGCGCCATGTCCATCGCTTCCTGCACGCTGTTGGAGGCCAGCATGGCAAAGCCGGTCTGGCGGCAGGCCATGACGTCGGAATGGTCGCCGAAGATCGACAGCGCGTGATAGGCCAGCGCGCGGGCAGAAACGTGGAACACGCCCGGCAGCAGCTCGCCGGAGATCTTGTACATGTTGGGGATCATCAAAAGCAGGCCCTGCGAGGCGGTGAACGTGCTGGTCAGCGCGCCCGCGGCAAGGGAGCCGTGCACAGCGCCGGCGGCGCCGCCTTCGGACTGCATCTCGGCGATGCGGACCTTCTGGCCAAAGAGGTTGTCGCGGCCCTGCGCGGCCCACTCGTCGGCCACTTCGGCCATGGGCGAGGAAGGCGTGATGGGGTAGATTGCGGCCACATCGCTGAACGCGTATGCGACGTGGCTGACGGCGGTATTGCCGTCCACGGTCATCTTGATGCTCAAGTGGAGGACCTCCTTTATGGATTGGGTTTCAACCAAATGACCTACACGGGTTTATTATAAAGAAACAATTCCGCAAAGTCAAGGGAACTTAGGTTACAAAAGGGCGCGCGGGCGATTTTTTTCGCCGCCGCGAAGGCTCACAAAAGTTCCTTCATCCGCGCCCACAGTTCCTTCGCGCGCTCAAATTCGGCAAGGTGCGCATCCACATCGCGCCGGTACTGGGCAAACTGCGCAGAAATATCGGCAAAGGCGCGGTCGTTGAAGTACGCGCAGACAGCGGGGATGGTATCCCCAAGCGCCGCTTCGGCTTCGCGGAGCACTTCCCGCCAGTCCTCCGGGCGGGTCAGGCGCGTATAGAGCGGCTTGTAGCGCACCCAGCCGAGGCAGGCGCGCAAAAAGCGCTCCGTGACGGCGCGGGAATCGTAGAGGGAGACGCTTTTAAGCCGCGTGGGCAGCACGCCGCGCAGAAGGTCGCTGTAGAGGGAAAAGCCGTCGTGGAACGTGTAGGCGGGCACGCGCTTGACCACGCAGTCGGTCAGGCAGGTGCTGAAAAAGCTGTCCTCGCCGCGCGCTCCGGGGGGATTGTAGAACGGGGGGATCTTCTCGGGGCTGGCGAGGCTTAAGCCGAGGTTGCCGCCGGTGATGAACTTGGCGTGGTCTTCCTCTTCCACCAGCGTGGGGCCGCTCTGCATGAGCACGGCGCGGTCGGCGTAGGTGACGCCGCCGCCCTGAATGATGGCGCGCACGTCCTCCCACTTGAGTACGTCGCTGGACATGGCGGCGATAAAGCGGCGGAAGGTATTTTCGTCCAGTATGCCGTCCAGCTCCAGCGAGGGCAGGGGCGATATATAGCCGCAGTGGTAGCCGTTGGTGACGTCGGCAAAGCGCAGGTACTTGACGTGCGCCTCGATGACGTGCTGGCCGCTCCACAGGGCCACGCCGGCGGAGTCGGAACTGGTGACGGCCATGGGGTACTCGTCGTCGTCAAAGAAAATGAGGCAGTCGAGATGGCGGCGCATGGCCTCGTAAAGCGCCATGTTGCGCTGGGCGGCGTAGCCGTTGCCAAAGAGCAGGCGCTTTTCCTCCGCCGGGGCCACGCCGCGCCTGACCAGCGCCTCCGCCTCGTTTTCCACATCTTCGGGCGAGAAAAAGGCCACCTCGTCGAACCATTGCCGCACGCGGGGCTCCATGTTCTCATAGTCGGCGCGCGCGGTGCCGGAGTAGGCGGGGTCGAAGGCCACCAGCAGCGTCAGGCTCACCCGTCCGGGCGCGACGAAGCCGGATTCTTCCAGATGATAGACATACGAGCGCAAAACGTTCTGAAAACTCCTGCGGCCGGTGGCAAAGCCGACGCCGACCCTGAGGCATTTTTCGTCCATGTTCTTCCCTCCCTGATCCGTTATGGGGATAAGTATACCGCGCTCTCATGGCGAAAGCGCGGCAAATTCATGGTCATGGATATACATAGGTGTCAAAACCCTCCGTCCAGCCGTCCACGCCGACGAGGACTTCGCAGGCCTCCAGCGCTTCAGGCGCGGCGGCGCGCTCCCGGGCGGCCAGCGCCTTTTTAAGCGTGCTGTAATGGCCGATGGGGTTCGTGTCCAGATGGTCGGGAACGCCGCTTTGGGAAAGGACGTTCGCGTGCGTAAGGCAGTAAAGCATGTCCTTGCCCCCTTACGGCCGGGCGCGGCGCTCCTTGCGCATGAGCCTGCGCCGCTCGCCGTCGGCCCATTCGGCGCGCTCCTCCTCCGTCTCGAGGACCAGACCCGGCACTTCGGTGGGCTCGCCGTTTTCGTCCAGCGCTACCATCACCAGATAGGCGCGGTTGACCGGGTCGCGATGGCCGTCGAGGCGCTCGACATAGGTGTCCACGCGCACCTCCATGCTGGTGCGGCCCACATAGGTGACGCGCGCCGCCAGGACCACCGTGTCGTCGATATTGGCGGCGTGGAGAAAGGAAAGTTCGTCCACGGAAGCCGTGGTCACGGGCCGTCCCGCGTGCCGCCGCGCCGCCACCGCCGCCGCCACGTCGATCCACGCCATCAGCTGACCGCCAAAGAGGCGCTGCGCGCCGTTGACGTGCTGCGGCATGATGATCTGCACCTGTTCGGTATAGGAATCCCGCGCCCGGCGCAGGGGTCTGTCCATAGGTGTCACCTCATTCGCTTATCGGCCCATGTAGGCGCAAATGCCCTCGACCATGCCCTGCACCAAAAGCTGCTGGTAGGCGGGGGCGTTGAGTTTGTAGTCCTCTTCCTCATTGGTCATAAAGCCCATCTCCACAAGGATGCTGGGCACTTCCGACCAGTTGAGGCCGGTGTAGGTATCGCGGCGGAAAATGCCGTCGCTCTCCGCGCCCGTGGCCTCGACCATGGCGGGCAAAAGCGCCTCGGCGGCGCGCATGCACTCCTCGGCGTTCGTCCCCGTCTTGCGGATGTAAAGGCCGATGCCCTGCGCGCTTTTGTTGGTGGAGCCGTTGCAGTGGATGCGCAAAACCAGATCCACGCCCAGTTCGTTCATCATCACGGCGCGCTCCTGGTTGGAGATGTCCACGTCGTTCGTCTCGCGCGTCATGTAGACCTCGCAGCCCAGCGCTTCCAGAGCGTCGCGCAGTTGCAGGGAGACGTCCAGATTGACTTCGTATTCCGGCACGCCGGTGAAGCGGCCATAGGTGCCGGAGGAAACCTTGGCCTTCGTTTCGGAACTGCCGGGGGCGACGGCTTCCTGCGCGCTGTTGCCGTGCGCCTGATGGCCGGGGTCGATGCCGATCTTCACGCCGGTGAGCCGGCCCGGATCGCGCGTGGGCTGCGGCGGCACGGTGGGCATCTGCGCCGGGAGCAGGGAAAAGATATCCTGCGGGGCGGTAGCTTCCGGCGTGGCCGTGACGGTTGTTTCCGGCGTAGCCGTTATTTCCGCCGTGGCGGTCTCTTCCGGCACGGCGGTGGGCGACGGCGTCTCCAGCGGGCGCGGCGGGGCCATTTGCGGCGCGCTCTCGGCAAGAGCGGCGCAGGCGATGGTCAGCATCAGGACAAAAAGCAGGAAAAAAAGCCGTTTCATGCTTCTTCCTCCCCCGCTTCCAACCCGGGCAGCAGCGCGCGGCAGGTCTTGAGCACGCGATCGACGTCGAACAGGCGCACCGAACCGTAGGGGGCGTTGAGCAAAAGCTCCACGCTGTCGCGGTAGACATTGAGGGCGTCGATGACGGAAACCACGCTCTCCGGCTTGCCTTCGCCGGCGATGAGCAGCCGCGCGGCCTCGTCCTCGACGTCGTGCGCCAGCATCAGAAGCAGTCGGCCGATGCCGCCCAACTGCCGGGTATAGAAAACGCCCTCGCGCACGCCCTGAACGACGATCTCGTCCATCAGCGCGCCGAGCTGGCTGAGCGTCACTTCGCGGATGGCGCGCAGAAGCGCCGCGTCGCCGCCGCGGAAGCAGACATTGAGCACCATCTGCACAAATTCCGGCTGCTCGCGCTCAAAGATGTTCACCAGCGCGAAGAGGCGGTTGAGCTTTTCCAGCGCCCCCAGCGAGGAGGCGCGCAACTCCCGCGCCGCCTGTGCGAACTTCTTTTCCGCGCGGCGGGCGCTGACGGCCTCCAGCACGGACATTTTCGATTCAAAGTGGTGGTAGAAGCCGCCCTTGGAAAGCCCCATGGCGTCCAGTATGTCCTGAACGGAAGTTTCCTCGTAGCCGCGCTGGAAAAACAGCGCTTCGGCGGTGTCGAGGATGGCCTGCCGGCGCAGATCGCCTTTCTTCATTGGTACGCCCTCCTTGTCCTGTGTCTTATTATAACAGAACAAACCGAAGTCCGTCAACGGCAAAGGCGGCGAAAAGCGCAGAAAAGCGCCTTGACTTTCGCGGCCCGGACTGGTATCATAGCCGCGTGGAGGTGAGACGCATGGAAAAGCGCTGCTGGATCGTGGGCGCGGGAGACTTTTGCGCGCGGGACTGGTCGCCCCGGGAAGGCGATCTGGTGATCGCCGCCGACGGAGGGCAGGGGGCGCTTTCCCGCCTGCATAGGCGCGCGGACGTCGTGGTGGGCGATTTCGACTCCCTGCGCGAAGCGCCCAACGGCGGCGAAGTGGTGCGCCTGCCCGCGGAAAAGGACGATACGGACATGGTGGCGGCGCTGCGCCTCGCCCTCGAGCGCGGCTGCCGCGATATACGCATCTACGGGGCCGCCGGAGGCCGCATCGACCACACCATCGCCAATTTGCAATCCCTCAACTTCCTCGCCCGGCAGGGGGCGCGCGGTGTGCTGGTGGAGGAACATTACAGCGTGACCTCGATCCTCAACGGCGAAATTCGCTTTGCCGCGGCGAGCCGGGGCATGCTCTCGGTGTTCGCGCAGGGCGGCGAGGCGCGGGGGGTATATCTGGAAGGGCTGAAATACCCGCAGCGCGGCTTCACCCTGCGCGACGACTACCCCATGGGCGTGAGCAACGAATTTACCGGCGTTCCCGCCCGCGTGGCGGTGACGGACGGCCTGCTGCTGGTGGCCTGGACAAAAGAGGCCGTGGTGGAAGGGATATAGAAAAGGCTCCGCACCTTGCCGGTACGGAGCCTTTTTCTGCCCTTTTTAGAAGAACAGGCCAAAGAGGTTGTACTTGGAAAACACGGCTACGGCCACCAGAGAGACGGTGGACATGATCTTGATGAAGATGTCCAGGCAGGGGCCGACGGTGTCCTTGAGCGGGTCGCCCACGGTGTCGCCGACCACGGCGGCGGCGTGGACTTCGTCGCCCTTGGCCGCGCCTTCGACGCCGCCCTGTTCGATGTGCTTCTTGCCGTTGTCCCACGCGCCGCCGGCGTTGCCGGTGAAGATGGCGATCATGATCGAGCAGAGCGTGGAGCCGATGATCAGGCCGCCCACAAACTCCGGCCCGGCGATGAAGCCGCATGCCACGGGCACGACAATGGCCAGCAGCGCCGGCACCTTCATTTCGCCGATGGCGCCCTTGGTGGAGATGGAGATGCAGGTCTTGTAATCCGGGCGGGCCTTGCCCTCGAGTATGCCGGGAATGGTCTTAAACTGGCGGCGCACTTCCTCGACCATCTTACGCGCGGCCTTGGCCACGGCCTCGATGAGCATGCCGCTGAAGAGGAAGGGCAGCGCCGCGCCAATGATGGCGCCGGCCAGCGTCAGGGGGTTGATGATGTTGAGCACCAGGTCGGTGGTCGGATCGTTATAGGCGTAGAGGTAGGAGATCATCAGCGCCAGCGCCGCCAGAGAGCCGGAACCGATGGCGAAGCCCTTGCCGATGGCCGCCGTGGTGTTGCCCACGGAATCGAGCGTGTCGGTGATCTCGCGTACCTCGGGATCGAGGGCGCTCATCTCGGCGATGCCGCCGGCATTGTCGGAGATGGGGCCGTAGGTGTCCACGGAGACGGTGGCCGCCACGAAGGAGAGCATGCCCACCGCCGACATGGCCACGCCGTAGACACCCGCCACGTAGTGGGCAAGGACGATGGCCAGACCGAGGATAATGCAGGGGGCCATGCAGCTCTTCATGCCCAGCGCCAGGCCCTGCGTGATGGTCAGCGCCGGGCCTTCCTTGCTAGCCTGCGCCACGGCCTGCGTGGGCTTGTAATCGGCGGAAGTGTAGTATTCGGCGATCATGCCGATGACCACGCCGGCGATGAGACCGAGCGCCGCGCCGACCCACGGGGAGAACCAGCCGAGTTTGAAGCCGACCACGGAGAGGTCCACGCCGCGGAACATAATGAAGGTGAGGATGAGGCCAAGCACCAGCGTCAGGCCGGCGGAGACGTAGGTCGCGCCGTTGAGTTCCTTGTGCGGGTGGTCGGAGACGTTTTTGCGCATCAGCAGCCAGCCGATGCCCAGCACGCAGGCGATCAGACCCAGCGAGCAGAAGGCCACCGGGTAGACGAACATGGACTGGAGCATCGCCGTGGTGATGGAACCGGCGCTCAAGACATTGTTGGTGGTGAACAGCGAGAAGGCGAGGATGACCGCCGAGGAGATGGCGCCCATGTAGCTTTCCAGAAGGTCGCTGCCAAGGCCGGCCACGTCGCCCACGTTGTCGCCCACGTTGTCGGCGATGGTGGCGGGGTTGCGGGGGTCGTCCTCGGGGATGTGCGCTTCGGTCTTGCCGACCAGGTCAGCGCCCATGTCCGCCGCCTTGGTGTAGATACCGCCGCCCACGCGGTTGAACATGGCCACGATGGAGCAGCCCAGCGCGTAGCCGGACATGGTCATGGTGAAGGGCACGAAGGAGACGCCCATCCAGTTCGTGGTGGAGACGAAGTTCTCCGCGTTGAGCTGGCCCATGCCGAAGCCGAAGATCAGAAAGACGATGGAAAGGCCCAGCAGGGCAAAGCCCGCCACGCACAGGCCCATGACGCTGCCGCCGCGGAAGGCGACCTGCAACGTCTTGCCCAATTTGCGGGTGACGCGCGCCTCGTTGGAGACGCGGACGTTGGCGTAGGTGGCGATGCGCATGCCCACAAAGCCCGCGCAGCCGGACATGATCGAGCCGATGACCAGCGCCACGGCGCTCTCCCAACTCGTGACCACGGCCATAATGACGGCGACCACGGCCACGACCAGATAGAGGACTTTATACTCGTAGTTGATGAAGGCGTTCGCGCCCTCGCGGATGGCCGCGGCGATTTCCTTCATCGCGCTCGTGCCCTCATCCAGCTTCTTCACAAAGAAGAAGTTGTAGGCGGCGAAGCCGAGCGCGGCGAGCGCAGCGACGATCACCAGGATCAGATACATTTCCACCACATTCCTTTTTGCGATATTGAGGGGATGACCGCATCCCCTCCCTTGTATCATTATAGAAAAATCATATTACAAAGGAACGGGCATATATGACTTTTTTATAAAGTTTCTATATAAAGATTCTATATAGAGCGATTTGCCCCGCAAGCGACGGCGAAAAACACACAAAAAGCGGCCCACGGACAGAGGGTGAATCTTCTGTCCATGGGCCACCATGGGGCGATGTCTACACGCGCCGCTTGCCGGTGGGCGAGGGCTTGGCGGGGCGCTTCTTTTTGGGCTTGGGCGCGGCGGGATGCCCCGCCCTGCCGTTTCGCTGCGCGAACGATTCCGGCCTGCCGCCCTTGCGAGGCGCGTCCTTGGGCTTGCCACTTCTTCCGGGCGCGCTTTCCGCCCTGCCGCCTTTGCGGGGGCCGTCCTTGGGCTTGCCGGGTGCGGAACGGGCGTCCTTCTTCCCCTTCCCCTCCCGGCGGATGAGGCGCGGGGGGACGAGGCATTCCCTGCCAAAGCCGATCAGATCTTCCCGCCCGGCGCGGCGCAGGGCTTCGAGCACCAGCGCGTGGTTCTCGGGGCGGAAATACTGCATCAGCGCGCGCTGCATGGCCTTTTCGTGCGGGTCGCGCGGCACGTAGACGGGCGACATGTCGCGCGGGTCGAGGCCGGTATAGAACATGGCCGTGGAGAGCGTGCCGGGGGTGGGGTAAAAGTCCTGCACCTGCTCGGGGTGGCGGCCGGTATCGTGGATGTACTCAGCCAGCAGCACCGCGTCGGCAAGCTCGCAGCCGGGGTGGCTGGAGATGAAGTAGGGCACGAGGTACTGCTTCAGCCCCAGTTCCTCGTTGAGCTGCTGAAAGCGGCGCGCGAAGCGCTCGAACACCTCGGGCGCGGGCTTGCCCATGCAGCGCAGCACGCGGGGGCTGATGTGTTCCGGGGCCACCTTGAGTTGGCCGCTGACGTGATGGGCGACGAGTTCGCGCAGAAACGTCCCATCCTTATCCGCGAGAGCGTAGTCAAAGCGCACGCCGGAGCGCACGAACACCTTCTTCACCCCGGGAACCTCGCGCAGTGCGCGGAGGATGTCCACATATTCGCGGTGGCTGGCGTCGAGGTTTTTGCAGGGCTTGGGGAAGAGGCACTGTTTGCCCTTGCAGGCCCCGCGTTCAAGCTGGCCCTTGCAGGCGGGCTGGCGGAAGTTGGCCGTGGGGCCGCCGACATCGTGGATGTAGCCCTTGAAATCGCGCGAGTGCGCCAGCAGTTTGGCCTCGCGGAGGACGGACGCCTTGCTGCGCGAGGTAACGATGCGCCCCTGATGGAAGGTGAGGGCGCAGAAGTTGCAGGCCCCGAAGCAGCCGCGCACGTGGGCGATGGAGAACTTGACCTCGGCAAGCGCGGGCACGCCGCCGTCCCTGTCGTACATGGGGTGCCAGGCGCGCTCGTAGGGCAGGGCGTAGACGTCGTCCAGTTCCTGCCGCGAAAGGGGCATGTCCGGCGGGTTTTGCAGAAGGTAGCGCTTGCCGTGCTTCTGGCAGAGCGCTTGGCCGCGCATGGGGTCCTGTTCGTCGTACTGCGTTTTGAAGGCGCGGGCGTAGGCGGCGCGGTCGGCGGCGACTTCCTCCATGGCAGGCAGCACGAGCGCCCCCGCGGGCGGCTCGGAAACCATCACGCAGCTGCCGGGAATGCGCATATCCGCGATGGGACGGCCCTCCTCCAGCCATTTGGCGACGCGGAGGATGGAGCGCTCGCCCATGCCGAACAGCAGCACGTCCGCGCCCGCGTCCACGAGGCAGGAATTGCGCACGCGGTCGTCCCAGTAGTCGTAGTGGGCGAAGCGACGCAGCGACGCCTCCACGCCGCCGAGCAGGATCGGCACATTGCCGTAAGCCTGACGGATGCGGTTGGCGTAGACGATGGTGGCGCGGTCCGGGCGCATGCCCGCCCTGCCGCCGGGGGAATATACGTCGCGGTCGCGGGGCTTTTTCGCCACGGTGTAGTGGTTGACCATCGAGTCGATAACCCCGGCGGTGACGAGAAAGCCGAGGCGTGGGCGGCCAAAGCGCTGAAAGTCCTCGCAGGAATGCCAGTCCGGCTGCGGCAGCATGGCCACGCGGTAACCGGCTTTTTCCAGCACGCGGGAGATGATGGCCAGCCCGAAGGAGGGGTGATCGACGTAGGCGTCGCCGGTGACGTAGACAAAGTCCGGCGCGTCCCAGCCGCGCGCGCAGCACTCGGCCAGTGTGACGGGCAGAAAGCTCACGCCTGCACCTCCTCTTTGCCCTCCATGCGGGCGAGTATGTCCTCCATGACGCGCACGGCCTCGGGCAGCAGTTCCTCGGCGGTTTTGCGCCTGACATCAAAGAAGCGCAGGGCGGGCGGGTTGGTGCCCACCAGCCGCAAGCGCGCCTCGTGGGGCTTGACGGCCATGAGTAATTTCATGGGATTGAGTTGCGCAGCGATGGAGAAACGCAACACCATCTCGCTGCCCTTCATGCTCACATTGTCGATGCCCAACCGCGAACAGAGCGCCTTGAGGTGAGCGATCTCGATGAGGTTCATCACCGGGCGGTTGGGGTCGCCGAAGCGGTCGATCAGTTCCTCGATGAGATCTTCGCGGCCGGCGTGGTCGCGGATGGAGGCGATCTTCTTGTACATCTCCACGCGCATGACGTCGCTGGGCACGTATTCCTGCGGCAGATAGGCGTCCACCTTGAGATCCACGCGCGTCTCCACATCGCCGCGGGAGACGTCGCCGCGCATCTCGCGCACGGTCTCCTCGATCATCTTCACATAGAGGTCGTAGCCCACCGAAGCCATGAAGCCGGACTGCTCCGCGCCCAGCAGATTGCCCGCGCCGCGAATTTCCAGATCGCGCATGGCCACGCGGAAGCCGGAACCGAACTCGGTGAACTCGCGGATGGCATTGAGGCGCTTTTCCGCCGCCTCGGTGAGCACCTTGGTGGGGCTGACGGTGAGGTAGGCGTAGGCGAGGCGGTTGGAGCGGCCCACGCGGCCGCGAAGCTGGTAGAGCTGGGCAAGGCCGAAGCGGTCGGCGTCCAGCACGATGAGCGTGTTGGCGCGCGGCACGTCCAGCCCGGCTTCGATGATGGTCGTACACAGAAGCACGTCGAACTTGCCCTCGTAAAAGTCGAGCATCACGTCTTCCAGCGCGTGCTCGCGCATCTGGCCGTGGCCGACGGCGATGCGCGCTTCGGGCACGAGCTTTTTCAGCCGCGTATAGACCACGTCGATGGTCTGCACGCGGTTGTTGAGCACATAGACCTGCCCGCCGCGCCCCAGTTCGCGGAGGATGGCGTCGCGCACGAGGCCGTCCGAGTATTCGACCACATAGGTTTGCACCGGGTAGCGCTCCTCGGGCGGGGACTGCAACAGGCTCATATCGCGGATGCCGACCATGGACATATGCAGCGTGCGCGGGATGGGCGTGGCCGTGAGGGTCAGCACGTCCACGGTGCGCTTGAGCTTTTTGATGGCCTCCTTGTGGGTGACGCCGAAGCGCTGTTCCTCGTCCACGACGAGAAGGCCCAAGTCCTTGAAGTTCACGTCCTTGCCCAGCAGGCGGTGGGTGCCGATGACCACGTCCAACTCCCCTGCCTCCAGTTGGCGAATGACTTCCTTCTGCTCCTGCGCGGTCTTGAAGCGCGAGAGCGTGTCCACCTTGACGGGGAAGCCGTGGAAGCGGTTCATCATCGTGGCGTAGTGCTGCTGCACAAGGATGGTGGTCGGGGCCAGCAGCGCCGCCTGCTTGCCGCCCATCACGCACTTGAAGATAGCGCGCAGGGCCACTTCGGTCTTGCCGTAGCCCACGTCGCCGCAGAGCAGGCGGTCCATGATGCGCGGCTTTTCCATGTCGCGCTTGATGTCCTCGATGGCGGCGAGCTGGTCGGGGGTCTCCTCGTAGGGGAAGCTGTCCTCGAACTCGCGCTGCCAGGGGGTGTCCGGGTCGAAAGCGTGGCCGGGCGTGGCCTCGCGGTGGGCGTAGAGCTTCAAAAGCTCGCCGGCGATCTCCTGGATGGAGGCCTTGACGCGCGCCTTCTGCCGCTGCCATTCGCCGCCGGAGAGGCGGTTGAGTTTGGGCGTCTCGCCCTCGGAGCCGATGTATTTCTGCACGCGGTCGAGCTGATCGGTGGGCACGTAGAGTTTGTCCGAGCCCTGATAGCGGATGTGCAGAAAGTCGCGGTAGGTGCCCTCCGAGGCGAGGCGCACCGTGCCCATGTACTGGCCGACGCCGTGGTTTTCATGCACCACGTAGTCGCCGACGGCGAGGTCTGTAAACGCGGCCAGCTTTTCGCCGCTCTTGGCGCGCGAACGCGCCTTCTGGCGGCCCATGCCGAAGATGTCCGTTTCGCAGACCACGGCAAGTTTTGCCGCGGGATAGATAAAGCCGCGCGAGAGCGTGGCGGGCAGGATGACCGCCTCGCCCTCCGGCAGAGCCTCGGGCGGCTCGTCCGGCAGTTGCGCCTGTACCTTCTGCGCCGCCAGCGCCGATTGCAGGCGCTTTGCGCGCGCCACGCCGCCGGCCAGCAGCGCCACGCGCCAGCCCTCGTTGAGCCACTTGTCCAGATCGCGCGCCAGTTCCGGGATGTTGCCCATGTACCCGGCGGCGTTGCGGCCCTCGAACTGCAGGACGGTCTTGAATTTGAAGTCCGTCTCCGTGCGCAAAAAGGGATAGAGGGCCAGCACGCGGCGGCCGTCCGCGCGGGCGAGGGCCTCGTCCCAGGTCAAAAGCAGTTCGGCCTGTTTGGGCAGGGCTTCGTCGTGTTCGAGGGCGGAGGCAAAGTGTTCCTTAAATTCCAGCGCCCGGTTCTCGGCGCGCTCGCGCAGGCGCGCGGGCTGGTCGAAGACGAGGATGGGGTCGTCCAGATAGTCGATGGCGGTGGCGGCAAAGCCGGCCAGTACGGGCACAAGGCTGTCCGCGCCGTCAAAGTCGTGTCCGGCTTCCAACGCGGTCAGCGCGGTATGGAAATTGCGGGTGAGGGCGCTGGTTTCAGGGGCGTGGGCGCTCTCCCCTTCCTCACCGGTGAGTTTCAAAAAATCCTCGTAGGGGATGAGGTCGAACTCGCGCTCGAGGCGCTTTTGCCGGCCCTCGCCGCGCAGCGCCCCGGCGCGATGGGAGAGCATCGCCTTGAGCGTGTGCGCTGCGCGTAGGTATTCCTCGCCGGAGAGCAGCGTTTCCGAGGCGGGGTAAACGCGGACGCGCTCGAGATGGGAGGTGGAGCGCTGGGTCATGACGTCAAAGGCGCGCAAAGAGTCCACCTCGTCGTCGAAGAACTCCAGACGCACGGCCTCAGGCATGCCCACGGGGTAGACGTCGAGTATGCCGCCGCGCAGGGCGCACTGGCCGCGCGCCTCCACCAGCGCTGTGCGCTCGTACCCGGCCTCGACGAGGCGGGCGACGAGCTCGGTCGGCTCCACGCGCATGTCGGGCGTGATCTCAAGGACGTTCTGCAAAAAGCGCTCGCGGGGCATCTGGCGGCACAAAAGCGTTTCGGCGCTCATCACCATCGCCTTTGCTTCGCCCGTAGCCGCCGCGCCCAGCGCCTCGAGGCGGCGCATGGTCAGTTCGCGGCTGGACGCCGCCGTGCGCACAAAGGATATGTCCCGCGCCGGCAAAAGCGCCGCGCCGCCGCCCAGCAGGGCGTTGAGGTCTTCGCGCACGCGCTGGGCGGCGACCTCGTTGGAGGTCACGAACAAAAGCGGCCTGCCCAGTTTGCGCGCCGCGGCCACGGTCAGATGCAGTTTTTGTGCGTCGTCCAGCCCGCAGGCCAGCGCGGCCCCCGGGCGGGAGAGGGCGTCCGTGAGGGCGCCAAATTCGCTTGTTGCCTCCAGCGGGGCAAAGAGACAGCTCAGGTCTTCGTACATTCGTCAGTCTCCAGCGCGCGCAGCGCCCGGGGGAACTGGTGGGCGAACAGCAGCGCGGTCGCGGTCACGGCGAGGAAGTCGGCCACCGGCTCGGCGAGGTACACGGCCATGGTCTTGTCCATGGGCAGTATGGCGGGAAGGAGGTAGATGAGGGGGATGAGCAATATGATCTTGCGCAGCACGGCGAGGAAGAGGGAACTCTTGGCGTTGCCCAGGGCGATGAATGTCTGCTGGCAGGCCAATTGCACGCCGAAGAGTACGCCCACGGCCATGTAGACGCGCAGGGCTCTGGCGGTAAAGTCGATAAGCTCCGCGTCGGTGCTGAACAGGGCGGCGAAGCCGTGCGGGAAGAGCATCACCGCCAGCCACAGCGTCCCGGCATAGACCATGCAGGCGACAAAGAGGGCGCGGAAGGAGGCGCGCACGCGCGAAGCGTTCTTCGCGCCGTAGTTATAGCTGGTGATGGGCTGCGCGCCCTGCGTCAGGCCCTGCAGGGGCAGCATGGCGAACTGCATGACGCTGGCGAGTATGGTCATGGCGCTGACGGCCAGCGCCCCGCCGTAGAGGGCGAGCTGGCGGTTGAAGCAGACGTTGATGGCTGCCTCCGTGGCCTGCATGATAAACGGCGACACGCCCAGCGCCAGGCAGGGCAGGAGCAGTTTTGGGCGCGGGGCCATGAAGCGTAGTCTCAGCCGCAGCACCGTGCGCCTGCCGCAGAGGAACCACAGCACCCACGCCGCGGACACCGCCTGCGAAAGTATGGTGGCCAGCGCCGCGCCCTTTACGCCCATATCAAAGGTGAACATGAACAGGGGGTCGAGGCCGATATTGAGCACTGCGCCGATGAGCACGGTGAGCATACTGGTGCGGGAAAAGCCCTGCGCGGTGATGAAGGCGTTCATGCCCAGCGCCGCTTGCACGAACACCGTGCCGATGGCGTAGATGTTCATGTATTCAAGGGCGTAGGGCAGCGTTTCCGGCAGCGCGCCGAAGGTAAGGAGGATGGGCCTTTGGAAGATGAGCAGCGCGGCGGTGAGCACGGCGGCGAGAAAGAGCAAAAGCGTCATGCAGTTGCCCATGGTCCTTTCCGCGCTCTCCCTGTCGCCCCGGCCCATGAAGATGGAGGCGCGCGGCGCGCCGCCCATGCTGGCCAGCGCGGCAAAGGCGCTGACGAGCAAAATCACGGGCATGCAGGCGCCCACGCCGGCCAGCGCCTCGGTGCCGATGCCCTCGAGGCGGCCGATGTACATGCGATCGACGATGTTGTAGAGCATGTTGACAAGCTGCGCGGTCACGGCGGGCAGCGCCAGCTTGAGAAGCAGTTTCGAGGGTCTTTCGGCGGCCAGAAATTCGCTGTCGCGCTGCATGGCATGTTCCTCCCGTCAGCCGTTGTTGTATTCGGCGACGCGGGCGCGGGCTGCGTCGTTGCCGCTGGCGATAAGGCGCTCCACGGTCTCGGCAGCGGCTACGAAGGCGTCGAACATGGTCTGGCGCTCGGCGGGGGTGCGATAGCCGGTGAGCACGTAGTCCTTGAGGTCCCAGCCCTCGGGCGGGCGGCCGATGCCCACGCGCAGGCGCGGGAAGTCGTCGCGGCCGAGGAGGTAGATGATGTTGCGCATGCCGTTATGCGTGCCCGCGGAGCCGGAGGGGCGGAAGCGAAGCTTGCCCTCGGGAAGGTCCACGTCGTCAAAGCAAATGATGAGTTGGTCGCGCTCGGGCTTATACCAGTTGACCAGCTGCACAACGCTTTCGCCGCTCAGATTCATATAGGTCTGCGGCAGCGCCAGCGCCACGCGCTGTCCGGCGATCGTGCCCTCCCCCACTACGGCCTTGCAGCGCAGGCGCGCGAGGGTGATATTGTTGCGCTGGGCGAGCACGTCCACGATGTCAAAGCCGACATTATGGCGCGTATGCTCATACTTGCGGCCCGGATTGCCCAGGCCGACCACTACATACATGGGCAGAACCTCCCCCATCATCCTTGAATCTCTATTGTAGCGCGAACGCACCCCCCTTGTCAAGCCGACAGTGTCGGCGGCCAGCGCCGTTGGCTCCGGGGCGACGCAGGCCCGCCCCACGCGCAGGGGGGCGGCGGTGCCGCCAGCCAGTGCCGTTGGCTCCGGGGCGACGCCTCTCTGCCCCACGAGCAGGGGGCAGACAGGCTGCGGTGCGTTTCGTTTGCGGCGGTGGCGCGGGCAGACGGCGACAGGCCCACGAGCAGGGGCCTGCCGCCTGCGCCGTTTTTTGGGGGTGCCGGATGGGGCGACGGTGCCGCCTGCGCCGTTTTTTGGGGGAACGGGTGGGGCGGCGGTGGTTTTTCAGGGGGAAGGTGCGCGGCGAGCGTCCGCCTGCGGCGGTTTTGGGGAGAAACGGGTAGTTTTGGTGGGGCAAAGATGATGGGCGGGCGCGTCAGCGCGCGGGGCGCGTGTGCAGCAGCTGGCCGGACATGTGCTCCATACCGAACCACTTGGTGTAGTGGGGACACTTGGCGAGGAAGAGGTAGTAAACATTGAGGCCCGCGCCGGTCAACGTTTCAAAATTGCCTTGGCCCTTGGAGATGATCAGATCCGCATCGAGCATCGCTTCGCGGGCTTCGTCGCTGAGATACGCCATCTGCGTGCCGCCGATATTCGAGCCGTTGCCGACGATCTTCGCCACGCGATCCAGCCCCACGACGCGGGCGTCTTCAGCGCTCACGTCGTTGAGCACGTTTTCGCCGCGCACAAGCGCCGTGATCTGCAATCCCGGGTTTTCTTTCTTCATTTCTTCCATCAAAAGCCTGTCCAGCACCACCTCGCCGCAGTTGTCGCAGGCGTAGACGAGATGGCGGGCGGAGCGCACGTCGGCGCGCAGTTCTTCCAGCACGGGCGTGCCCACGGCCTTTTCGTCCGGCGTGGCGAGCATGCGCTTGAGGCGCGCGTCGTCCACTTCCTTGAGGATGCCAAAATCTATGTAGTTGCCCGCCATGGCCATCCACACGGCCAGCTTGAACGGGTCGGCGGTGCTGGCCAGCGCCTGGCGCAGTTCCGGCGTCCAGCCCATCACCAATTCGTTGTATTTGCGCTTCAGGCGCGGATAATCGTCCCGCTCGGCAAATTGCGCCGCGTAGAGTTTTTGCAATTTCGCCGTCGGCACTGGCGATGGCTCGCTTTCGTCGGCCTCCGCCACCGTGCGCAGCACGTCGCGCATGAACGCCGCCTTGCGCGCCTCGTCCGGGCAGTCCTTGACCAGTGACCAGTGGTGTTCGACGATGCAGTACATACATTCGCTGTAAAGTTGCATGAACATCCCTCCATGCCATTATTATACCAGCGCCGGGAGCGGAGAAAAAGCCTTCTTGCGTGAAATGCGCGCATGGGCAGTGCGGCAGAGCGCGGAAAAACCCGCGAAACGTGCGAAAGGGCGGAAAAGCGCGCCGAAGCGCGAAAAAACTCCCTTCCGCGCGTTTTGCGGAAGGGAGCCGTGTCGGTCGATGGGATTACGCCTTGTCGGACGCGGCGCGCATCTGCGCTTCCGGATCCTTGCGCTTGGCCACGGCGCTCCATGCGTGCATGACCAGGGCGACAGCGATGACGCCGTAGGAGATGAACACGCGGAAGTACTCGCCGATGGCGGCGTCGCCGAACACGGTGCGGCCCGCGCCGGAGACGACGATGAACAAGAGGTGGAACAGCAGGCAGCCGAGCAACGCCTGGCCGTTCGAGGCCTTGACGATGGACGCGCCGCCCACGAGGATGGCCGCGCCGGCGTAGAGACCGACCTGCTCATGCGCGCCGTAGGTCTGCAAAGAGCCAATGTTCTGCGCGAAGATCAGATGGCCGAGGCCCGCCAGCACCGTGGAGAAGATGATGGCGATGACGCGCGTACTGTCCACGTTGATGCCCGCGGCGTTGGCGACCACGCGGTTCTGGCCGACGGCGCGGAACTGCTGGCCCAGGCGCGTCTTCATGATCATCACATTGAACAGGCAGAGGATGCCGACTACCAGGAAGGTGACCACCGGCACCTTGACGAGGAAGAAGATCTCGCTCACGGCCGGGAACTGCACGGCGATGACGCAGGCCGCCAGCACCGCCACCACCACGACCAGACGGCGCAGCGGAATGCTCTTGCGCAGGTAGAGGATCAGCATGGCCACGGCGATGATGCCCGCGAACAGGTACAGCGCCGGCACGAAGTCCAGCCGCACCAGCAAATCCAGCGCCTTGCGGATGCCGTTGGGCTTGGACAGGTCCATCGTGTTGGCAACGCCGGTGGAACCCTGAATGACGAGGCCGTCGGTGTGCAGGGGGATGAGGTTGCCGAAGATGAAGAGGAAGAGCAGCTGGTAAAGACCGTTGGCAAAGTAGCCGAGGATCATACCGCCGATCATTTCCTGACCCTTCATCTTGTTGAGCAGCTTGCCGATGAGGAAGCCGAACAGCGTGGCGATGGGAATGGTCATCAGCGCCGCCACCACGAAGCCGCCAATGCCGGGGATCTGCCATTCCAGAACCCACAGAAGCGCGATCTGCGCCGCCATGGCGCCGATGGTGATGGCGAAGTTGATGCCCATGCCGGCGACGATGGGGATGATCAGCGACAGCACGATGAAGGCGTTGCGCGCCATGCGGTCGACCAGTTCCATGGCCACGTAGGCGGGCGTTTCTCCGGAGAGGATGAAGCAGGCCGCGCAGAGGATGATGAAGATGACGGTGACGACGTTTTGCCGCATCCACTCGCCAAATGTCCGTTTGTTAGCCACGCGAGCCACCTCCCGCCTTGGTCAGCGCATAGAGTATGATGCCGTTGGAGATCAGTATGCGCATGGTTTCCGAGATCGTCGACTGGGGCACCAGCGCGTTGGCCACCGGCATGCCCAGCGTGAGAACGCCCTGGAAGAGGAAGGCGCCGATGATGACGTGGCTGATCTTCGCCCGCGACACGCTCGCGCCGCCGATGAGGATGGCCGAGGCGGCGATGAAGCCCATCTGCCTCGGGGCGGTGTAAAGCTGCATGAAGCCGTAGCTCTGGCTGTAGACGATGATGCCCACCGCGCCCAGCATGGTCGAAAGCGTGGTGCCGATGATGCGCATCTTGTTGACGGAGATGCCCGTGGCCTCGGCAAAGCGCGGGTTGTTGCCCACGGCCTGCATGGCCACGCCGGTCTTGGAGCGGCTGAACAGCCACATCAGGAAGCAGCACAGCACCATGAAGAGGATCAGGCCGGTCGGCACCGTGAAGGAGCCGATGTCAAAGGCCAGGAAGTCGTTGAGTATATGGCGGTAAGCGCCGTCCAGCGTCAGGGTCGCGCGCAGGCCGCGGCCAAGGGGCCAGCGCAGCTTGTCGGACTGGAAGGGCAGCAGCAGCCAGGCGATGCACATCAGGGAGATGATCGAATAGCCCACATACGTGGTGACCGACATCTCGCTGCCCTTGAGGCGGTTGAGCAGCACGCCATAGGCCATGCCCACCAAGGCCGCGATCAGGCAGCCGACGACGATGGCAAAGAGGAAGCCCTGAAGGCCGGAGAAGCCAAACTCGATGCACAGCAGACCGCCGACGAGGCCGCCGACAATGCCCAGCGGCAAACCGAGGTTGAGGCCGATGCCGCACTGTATGCCCGGCAGCATGGCCAGGACCAGCACGCTGTTCATCGCCATGCGCACCACGGCGTTGGAAAGTAGCGTGGTCAGCGACAGATCGTAGATCACCGCCAGCACGCACAAAAGCATGAAGAAGCAGGTGATGATCATGCGCGGCACGCCCAGGGCCTTCAAAAGCGGCTTGGCGAAGAACACCATGATCGCAACCAGCGCCAGAGCCACGCCCACGGTGATCAGATCGTCGCCATAGCGGGTCACCCAGGAGGTGAAGCCGGCGTTGCCATAGGCGTTTAGGCGGTCGTACTGCGTTTCATAGGTGTCGCCGCGCTGATAGAGCAGCGATTCGATGGTGGGGCGCAGCGTTTCCAGCGCCGCGTCGGAAAGGTCGGGAGAGACGCCCTGCAGGGCGGCGCTGAGGCCGGCGAACTTCTCATCCACCACGGCGGAAAGAGCGTTCATTTCCTCCGTCGCCACGAAGCCGGACATGTCCACTTCGGGCTCTTCTTCCTCGAGCATCATCTCGTCCTCGGACATATCCATGTCCATGGCGGCTTCCGCGTCGGCGGGAGCGTCCTCGAGAATCTCTTCCTCGGCGGCGTCCTCGGCCGGGGCCTGCGCCAGCATCATCTCGGCATAGGCGGCCTCGTCCTTGTCGGTCTGCTCGCCCAGGGCGCGCTGCGCCACGAGCATATCTTCCACCGCGGGGATGAGGGCGGAAGTGTCCACCGTATCAAGATCGACCTCAACGGTCATGTTGGCCACGCGCTCCATGGCGGCGGCCTCCGCCGCGGCTACGGCTTCCTTGATCTCGGACAGTCCGCCGCCAGCGGCGCGGGCCGCTTCGCGGGCGGCCTCGACTTCAGCTTCGACGAGGGCTTCCTTGGAGCCTTCGCCGGCCGTGGTCAAAAGCGCGGTGAGACGCATGTCGCTGAGCATCTGCTCGCCCGAGGCGCTGGTGCGGTTGACGACGCCGAAGATGCCGCCGGCAATGAGCACGACCGCCGCCGCCAAGAGGGCGATAAAGGCGATCCTTTGCGATTTGGAATGGCTATTCATGCGCGCCTTCGCCTCCCTTCGTAGGTTTGATGCCCGACATGGCCAGGCCGAAATCCGCGTCGGAGGCGTCCGGCGCGAGTATGTCGACCACCTTGCCCTCGGAAACGATGGCGATGCGGTCGCTGATGGAGCGCAACTCCTGCAATTCCGAGGAAACCATGACGATGGTCATGCCCTGTTCGCGGTTGAGCTTGACCAGCGTTTCCAGCACCAGCTTTTTGGCGCCGATGTCGATGCCGCGGGTCGGCTCGGAGACGAAGAGGAACTTGGGGTTCATCGTCAGCGCCCGGGCCACGCACACCTTCTGCTGGTTGCCGCCGGAGAGCGTGCCCGCCGCCTGGCGGGAGGACGTGCAGCGGATGTCCAGATCGCGGATCATCTGCTTGGCGTGCTCGCGCACCTTCTTGCCGTCCTTGGTGGTGATAAAGGCGACTTTGTGGAGGAAATCGCCGTTGATCTGCATGGCGTTGAAGGCGATGTTATCCTCGATGGACTGGTCGAGCAGCAGGCCCACGCCGCGGCGGTCCTCGGAAACCATGGCCATGCCGCTTCTGAGAGCGTTCTGCGCGTCGTTGAGGGGCAGATCCTTGCCAAAGAGTTTGACCTCGCCCGCCGCGGGATAGAGGCCCATGATGCCGTTGGGGATGCCGATCTTGCCCTGGCCGGCCAGGCCGCCCACGCCGAGGATCTCGCCTTCGCGCACCTCGAGATCGACGCCCTTGACCATCTCGCCGGGCATATCGACGATAAGATTTTTTATGGAAAGGGCGATGTTGGCGCTTGCGTCTTCCGCCTTCGGCGTGGTGGTGACCACGGCTTCGCCCTTGCGTCCGATCATCAGCTCCGCGAGCTCGACCAGGGAAGTCTTGCTCTTTTCGCGGGTGGCGGCCAGCTTGCCGTCGCGGAGGATGGTAATGTTGTCGGCGGCGGCCATGACTTCGTCCAGACGGTGGGTGATGAAGATGATGGCGATGCCGCTTTGCGCAATCTGTTTCATGACGGAGATGAGCGTTTCCGCCTCGGACTCGGTCAGAACGGCGGTCGGCTCATCAAACACCAGCAGGCGGATGCCCTTTTTGTCGATCTCGCGGGCGATCTCGACAAACTGCATGTAGCCCACGGGCAGCCCCTTGACCAGCGTGTTTTCATCCAGACTCATGCCCACGCTGTCGAGCGCCTTGCGGGCGTCCTTGCGCATGGCGGGCATGTCGAGATTTTCCATGTTCTTGAGATGCAGCGCCCGGCTCAAAATGGTGGGGCGGGTGATCTCGCGGTTCAGTTTGATATTTTCGGTGATGGTGAAGCCCGGCAGGAGCATGAACTCCTGATGGACCATGCCGATGCCCGCGTTCATGGCGTCGTTCGGCGTAAGGATGCTGGCCTTCTCGCCGTCAATGAGCACCTCGCCGTCGAAGCCGCCGGTGGTGTGGATAACCGGCATGCCAAACAGCACGTTCATCAGCGTGGACTTTCCCGCGCCGTTTTCACCAAGCAGCGCGTGGATCTCGCCGGGGCGCACCGACAGCGATACGTCGGAGAGCACGGTGGTCTCGCCGTATCGCTTGGTTATGTTTTTCATTTGCAGCACGTATTCTGCGCCCAATGCGTGTTCCTCCCTTGAAGCGGGGAATCGGCCCGCCTCCCCAAGAAGAGGCGGGCCGTTTTCTACCCGGGAATGTTCTTTAGGCCGCGGCGTCCTCAACGAGGTAGTCGTTGAAGTCCACGGGGGTGAGCATCACGGTGTAGTAGTTGTCGAAGGTGGTGCCTTCGGCGTTGGTGTAGTTCTCGATGGTGGCGACGCCTTCGCCATACGTCTGCACGAACAGGTTGTTCAGGGCCTCAGCGTCGTTGCGCTCGGTGATGGTGCCCTCGATCCAGGCCTTGGCATACTCGAAGCCAACGTTGACCAGAGCCATATTCACCGGATGCGGCCAGGTGGAGTAGCGGCCCACGGCGTCATGCTTGGCAAGCTCGGCGGCGATCGCCTGGAGGGCGGCCTCGTCGTCAGCGCCGATCTCGAACTCCAGGCCCAGGGTGGCCGGGAAGGCGTGATACGGGCTCGGGCAGCAGGGCTGCGGATAGTAGGCGTTGGGCTGATCGAGCACGGCGGTCTGCAGGGCTTCCTGCATGCCGCAGTTGGTGGTGAAGAAGGCGACCTTCTTGCCCTCGTACTTGGCCAGCTGCTGCGGCACATCCTCGAGGATGAACTGCTGGGAAGCGGTGGCGCCGGCCTCGGCGGTCGGGTCGGGAGCGGTGACGTCCACGAGCTCGATGCCCAGAACCTCGGCGTTCTCGACCATCAGGTCATGACGGCCGACGATCAGCTCCATGGCCATGTGGCGCGGGAAGGAGTAGTGGATGAACACGTCGATGCCCCAGTTGTCGCAGGTCTCCATGATGGAGTCGCCCTGCTTGATCTCGTCGGCGTACATGACGATGTCGGCGGCCTCGGCGATGACGGCCGGGTCTTCCTGCGGCACGCCCGCGATGAAGAGGATGTCGTCGCGGCCCATCTCGCGGATGGCGTTGAAGGCCGGGGTGGCGCCAGGCACGGCCTGCACCATGATGATGGCCTTCACGGCGGGGTCAGTGGCGAAGGCGCGCAGCTTGGAGATGGTGGTCTCCTGCTCGGCCATGAACTGATCCGGATAGGTGTCGGTGATGACGTTGTCCGGATACTTCGCCTTGAGAGCTTCCGCGGCGCGGAACTCTTCCTCGCCCTGGGAGGTGGTGCCGGTCATGATGGCGATCTTCCAGTCGGCGGCTTCCTCGGCGGAAGCGATGCCGGCGAAGGCGACCAGAACGACCGTCAGCGCCAGGAGCATGCAAAGCAGTTTCTTCATGAATGATCCCCCTTAACGTTTTTTCCCTATCTTGCAACGGGCATACGCCCGAAAGGGCTTCAAAGAAACGGCATAAAAACGGAAAAACATTGTTTGTATTATAGCAGACTTGCGGCGCTTTTGCAAGCGTAAATTGCAACCTGGCCGTGGAAAAAATTCACCTTTTACATAAAAGCCGCGTATGGGGCGAGCCTTTGCGGCGCGCTTCCTTTCTGAAATTCCGCGTTTTTCAGGCGTTTTGCGGCGTTTCGCGGTTGGCGGCGCTTCGGCAAAAGCGAATCGCGCGATGCGGCCTTCACAAAAATGTAATAATTTTGCGCCCCAAGACGCGCTTGCGGGCGGCGCGGGAAAGGCGTATAATCCGGGCGGAACTTCGCGGCGCCAAAGCCGCGGAAAAAGTATATGCGCCGGAGGCGAATTTATGTTCATAGCGGACGCGCATTGCGACGCGCTCTATCGCATGGTGACGGGGAGCAGCCCCCGCTCGACGACGCCGGAAACGCTCAAACAGGGCGGTGTGGGCATACAGGCGCTGGCGATGTTCGCCGGCGAGGACGAGGATCGCGGCTTCCACCGCGCGCGCCCCCTGTGCGAGGCGCTGGCCGCCTTTGGCGTGCCGGTTCTGACGGGCGACATGCCCAAGACGCCGCCCACGGCGCCCCACGCCGTGGCCACGGTGGAGGGCGGCGAACTGTTCGAGGGCGACCTTGACAAGCTGCGCGCGCTGGACACGGACGTGCGCGTGCGCATGATCGCGCTGACGTGGAATTTTGAAAACGAGTTGGGCTTCCCCGCCATGGGCGGCTCGAAAAACGGCCTCAAGCCGCGCGGGCGGGAATTCCTTGCCGAGATGGGCCGTCTGCGCGTGCTGGCGGACGTTTCCCACCTCAACGAGGCCGGTTTCTGGGACGTGTGCGAACGCTCCGATCTGCCGCCCGTCGCCAGCCATTCGGACTGCCGCTGGCTGTGCGACGTGCCGCGCAACTTAACGCGCGAGCAGGCGCGCGCCATCTTCGAGCGCAGGGGCTACATCGGCATCAACTTCTGCCCCGAGTTTCTGCGCGAAGACGGCCGCGCCGCCATCGACGACGTGGTGCGCCACATGGACGCCTATATGGAGCTGGGCGGCGAGGATTGCGTGGGCTTCGGTTCGGACTTCGACGGCATTTCCGAAACGCCGGAGGGCCTTTCCACGGCGGCGGACTTCCCCAAAGTGCTGGAAGCGCTGGCAAAACGCGGGTATACGCAAACGCAGATCGAAAAGATCGCCGGGCTGAACCTCTACCGTGTATTGCGCGAGACGAATCGAGGCCAGGAGGACAAATAAAAATAAATAGGAAGAAGCCGTTCCCACAGAGCATTCGTGGAAATGGCCTTTTTATCGCCGCGCGGCCCTTTCCAGCTCCCGCCGCACCGGCGGCAGGCGGTCGATGAGGCGCATGCAGACAGGCTCGACGAAGCGTAGGCGCAACCGCTCCAGCAGCGTGCAAAGCGCGTAGACCAGCACCACCGCCAGCAGCAGGCAGGGGATGATGGCCGCGGCCCTGTCCATGGGGAGCGCGTCAAAGAGCGTGTACCAGATCCATTCGCGCCAGGCGTAGCTGTAATGGATGAGGTAGACGCCCAGACAGGCGGCCGCCAAGCGGTTTATCAGCCGCGAATGGGGCATGCGCAGGGCGCGGAAGCCGAGGAAGATCAGCAGCGCCATGGCCAGCTGCGGCAGCGTGACCATTTGGTTGAAGCGGTCGAGGCGCAGGAAGGAGAAGCGGTCGCCGAAGCGGAAGCAGAGCGCGTAATAGCCGATGAGCAGCAAAACCAGCGCCCCGGCGGCGGCAAAGCAGCGCCACGCGCGGCCAAACACGCCCGCCGCGTCCGGGTAGCGGCGCAGGTAGGCGGTGATGCTGTACAGGAAAAAGAACATGGTCATCTTGGTGAAGGGGACAAAGCCGCCCGGCACCACCGTGCGCAGCAGGGAAAAGACCACGAACATCACCGCCAGCAGGCGCTTAAACTCGCGCCGGTCCAGCGTATCGAGGAGGCGATCCATGTACGGCTGGAAAAAACAGAAGACCAGATAACAGGTGATAAACCAGTATGTGAAGGAGGTCACGGGCGTCAGTCCCCGCCAGACCTCGCGGATGCTGAAGGAGCGGCCCACCGCCAGCGCCAACGCCGTGAGCAGCACGGACCAGAACAGCGTCTGCATCCAGAGGCGCGCAACTCGGCGCGCGCTGAACGAGCGCCCGGCGAGGAAGTATCCGCTGATCAGCATAAACAGGCTGTTGCCCAAATCGCCGCAGAAGGCGCACAGCTGAAAGAAGAAGGGGTTCGGGGAAAGGCCCTGATCTTCCACCAGGCCCCGCGCCCTCCCGGAGGCGTGGTACAGCACCACGAGGAACATGGCCACAATGCGCAGAAGTTCAAAGTTGCTCTCCCGCTCCGATCTGCGCGGCGCGCTGTTTTGCATTGGTTATCCCCCATTTCTCCCGTTCGTTCCGCGGCATGTCTGTTGCCGCGCCCTCAGAGTTTCTTCGCCCGCTCCTTGAGCCGCAACAGGCGCACGTATTCCACCGCCGCCTCGCGATCTTCCTCGGAAAGCGAGAGGACGGCGTTCAAAAGCGCCGTGCAGGAACAGTCCTTCGTCACCTGCACGTTGCGAAAGGACTTGTTCTCCGGCCGCTGCGTGCGGCCCAGAAGATAGTCGGCGGAGACGTCGTACAAGTCGAGGAGTTTGCGCAAATGGCGCAGCGGCAGGTCGATCTGCCCCGTTTCATACTGCGAATACTGCTGCTGCGAGATGCCCAGCGCCACGCCGACTTCTTTTTGCGACATGTCCTTGTCCGTGCGCAGTTCGCGCAATATTTCCGGCATCGTTTTCGTCCCTGCCACCCCCTCTCAAAAATAAATGTATACTACAATGGATATTATGTATTGAAACGACAGTTTATTTGATGTATAATACATCCTATAAGATGTTGTTCGGATAAAAAACAGCCCGTGTGGTCTTGCCGCACGGACTGCCATGGCCCTACGCTTTCTCCTGCTTTATACTTTATACCTCTTTCGTCTCGAACGCCTCCAGCAGCTTTTTGAGCATGTCCTCCGCGATGGCGAACTGCCTGGGCGTCAGGCGCGAGAGCATCGCCGTCAGGGCGCGCGGGTCGTTTTCCCCGCCCGTCCCGAAGAGCAGCGCGTCGCTGGAAACATGCAGGGATACGCAAATGGCCTTCAACGTGGACAGGGACGCGCCCACCACGCCCCGCTCGATGGCCGAAAGGCTCTTGGGTTCCAGCCCCACGCGCTCGGCCAGCGCATCCTGCGTCAGCCCCGCGCGCTCCCGCGAGCGCTGTATGCGCGCGCCAACTTCCACATTGATCGCTTTCTTTTCCTTCAAGGCAACACCACCCCACAATACTAGTGTATGAAAAGATGGCGTTGACAAAACGCATTATCGCGTTTATTATTTTCGTATCAACAATACGAATTCGGAGGAAAGCATGCTCGTTTGCACCTTTGCCGGCCACCGGCAGGTGTTCGCGGCGGACGTGGCGCAAAAGGCGCGCGACGCGCTGGAGCGCCTTGTGGAGATCGACCGGGAACTGACGTTCTACACCGGCGGCATGGGCGAATTCGACAGCCTTTGCGCCGCGGCGGTGCGCCGCCTGCGCGCCAGGCACCCGGAGGCGCGGGTAAGGCTGTATCTGGTGCTGCCCTACCTGACGGCGGAGGTCAACCGCTCGGGGGCGTATTACGAAGCGGCCTTTGACGGCGTGTTCGTACCCCCGGAACTGCTGGGCCTGCACTACAAAAGCGCCATCCTGCGCCGCAACCGCTGGATGGTCGACCGCGCGCAGGTGCTGCTCTCCTATGTGACGCGCGATTTTGGCGGCGCTTCCGCCACGCTGCGCTACGCGAAAACGCGCCCCGGCCTGCGCATCATCGACCTCGCCGGGGCATAAAAACCCCCTCGGGCGCGCGTCCCGAGGGGGCTGTCTCTTCCTTTTACATCTTTCCGAGTTGGCCCATGATGTCGCGGGCGACGACCACGCCGGTGACGGAGGCCTGCATCAGACCCCGCGTCACGCCCGCGCCGTCGCCGATGGCGTAGAAGCCGGGCAGGGCGGTTTCGAAGCGCTCGCCCACGGCCACCTTGGAGGAGTAGAACTTTACCTCCACGCCGTAGAGCAGCGTGTTCTGCGAATAGAGTCCGGGGGCCACGTGGTCAAAGGCGCGCATGGCCTCGATGATGCTGGTGAGGTGGCGGTGCGGCAGCACGAAGGAAAGGTCGCCGGGCACGGCGGTCTCCAGCGTGGGAATGGTGGTGGACTTTTTCAGCCGCGAGGCGTCCGTGCGGCGGCCCTTGAGCAGGTCGCCGAGGCGCTGCACCATCACGCCGCCGCCGGTGAGCATGTTGCCCAACTGGGCGATGTAGCGGCCGTACTCGATGGGCTGGTCGAACGGCTCGGTGAAGCGCGTGGAAACCAGCATGGCGAAGTTGGTGTTGTGCGTGCGCAGTTTCTGGTCGGCATAGCTGTGGCCGTTGACCACGGCGAGGCCGCCCTCGTAATGCTCCTCGCTGACCAGTCCGCCGGGGTTCATGCAGAAGGTGCGCACCTTGTTTTCAAAGGTGTCGGAATAGTAGACCAGCTTGGCCTCGTAGAGGTGCTGGGTGAGGTGGTCCATCACCGAATTGGGCACCTCGACGCGCACGCCGATGTCCACTTCGTTGTTGTGCGTCTCGATGTCGTTCTCCCTGGCCATCTGCGAAAGCCACGCCGCGCCGCCGCGGCCGGGGGCGGCCACCACGTAGCGGGCGCGTTCCAGCACGCGCTGGCCGTCCGGGCCGGACATGTAGACGCCGGCCACGCGGCCATCCTCCACCAAGAGGCCCTCGGCGGTGGTGCGCTCGCGGAACTCGAAGCCGGGGCGCTTGCTGAGGGTGACGTACATGTCGCGCAGCACGTCGAAGGCGTGCTCCGTGCCCAAATGGCGCACCGGGCAGGGGATGAGCTGTATGTTGTAGCGCGAGCACTCATACATGATCTCGTCCACCTTGGGATCGTTGAGGCCGTGGACGAGCGTGGGCGCGCCGTGCTTGAGATAAATGGAATCGGCGTAGGCGATGAGGTCGCGCACTTCCTGCCGGGGCAGGTAATCGACGATGTGGCCGCCCACTTCCTCGGAGAGGGAGAGTTTGCCATCGGAGAACGCGCCCGCGCCGGCCCAGCCGCTCATGATGTTGCAGGGGTCGCAGTGGACGCAGCGGTGCAGCTTGCGCGCCGGGCAGGCGCGGCGGTCGATGTGCAGGCCGGAGTCGATGAGCAGAAGCCTGGCCTCGGGCATTTTTTCCGTCAGTTCCAGAGCGGTGAAGATGCCCGCCGGGCCGGCGCCGACGACGATCACGTCATAGGTGTGCGACATGGTGAACCTCCTTCGCGGCATAGCAAAGCGCCATTCCCGGCCCAATGCGGCGGGGATGGCCCTTCAGTGTACTTCGTTAGACCTTGGAGATTATACCAGACGGAAATGGGAAAGTCAAGGGCGGCGGGGAAATTTTGCGGTACATTTCAGGGCGCTGCGCGATATTTGACAACGCCTCGGAAATGCGGTATAATAAAAGCAGGAAGGGATGACGCTTTCGCAAGGCTTCTCCCCTCCGGTAAATGAGCAGAGCCGCCAAACAGTCAGCGCTGGATGGCGGCTCGGACTTTATCTGTCGCGTTTATCGAGCAATGACACTACAAGCGCGATGATCATGAGGACGAGCGTCAACATTTCGTGATCTGTCACTCTGACCACCCCCTTTGTACAGACTTGTACAAACGAGGGCAAAAGCCAAACGCCATCGTGGCCGAGAGGACGACGCCTCTCGACTCCTCCTTCCTGCCCGGGGGTATCCCCCCAATATTTATCATAACATACACGGTTTAGCCTGTCAACACGGCAGCCCCTTCGCATATCCCTCCCCCGCGCGCATACAATGGACGCGAGAGGGGGCTTTCGCATGCAGCAGCCGACCGCCGTGCGCCACACCGTCAATCTCACCGGGCGCGAGCGCGCCGTCATCACCGGCGTTTCCGATGTGGACTGCTTCAACGAGCAGCTGGTGGTGCTTTTGACCGACGCCGGGCAGATGACCGTCACCGGCGCGGGCCTGCACGTGGAGAATCTCGACCTCAAAAACGGCCAGCTCGTGATCGAGGGCGAGATCGCCGCCATCGAATACAGCGGCAAAGTCCGCCGCGAGGGCGGCGTATTTTCCCGGATCTTCCGCTAGAGGGGAGGAAGGACCATGCTCTTTGCCACCGTCGGTCAGTGGAAGGTGTTCCTCGCCATGATGGTCGCCGGCTTGCTGGCAGGCGGCGTTTACGATCTGCTGGCGGCGTTGCGGCATCTGTTGCGCGCGGGGCCGCTGATCTCCCTCGCCGCCGATCTCGCCTTCGGGCTGCTCAGCGCGCTTTTGCTCGGGGGCATGCTCACCTTTGCCTGCTATGGCGAGGCGCGCTTTTTTTCCTTCCTCGGCGCGGGCGCGGGAATGCTGCTCTACGCGCTGGGGCCGCATCGCCTCTTTTGCACGCTTTGCCGTCAAATTGTGCGCAAAATTCGACAGGTGCTGCGCCATATCGCCAAATTTCGTCTTATTAAAGTCATTTTTCGTTAAAGGAAAGCGCTCTCCCCCGTCGAATCATTAACAATATGTTCGGATGAGGAGGGCGTTGCATGATGCGCAGAAAGATCCACGCGCGGCCGCGTTTTTGGCTGTTGCTCTCCCTGACGGCGGCGCTGGTATTTTCCGTCAGCCTGCTGGTGACGCACAGCCGCCTGGACGCCGCCAGCGCGCAGGTGTCGGCGCTGACTGAGCAACGCGACCAGCTGGTGCGCGAGATCGGCGAACTGCAGGAAGAGATCGACTTTGTGCAGACAGACGCCTATGTGGAGCGCGCCGCCCGCGACGAACTGGGCCTGATCATGCCCGGCGAAGTGCGCTACGTCAACGCCGCTTCGTAGATATGCAAAGACAGGGCCGCCCGGCAATAGCGTCGGGCGGCTTTTTGCGTCGCTTACAGACTGTTGTACTCCTCGTCCGTTACCGGCTCGAGCCATTCGTTGGAGGCGTCCTCGCCGGGCACGTCGAAGGCGATGTGGGCAAACCAGCTGTCCTTCTTCGCGCCGTGCCAGTGCTTGACGCCGGCAGGGATATAGACCACCGCGCCAGGCGCGAGGCTCTGCGCCGCCTTGCCCGCTTCCTGATACCATCCCTCACCCGCGGTGCAGATGAGCATCTGCCCGCCGCCCCTGCCGGCGTGATGGATGTGCCAGTTGTTGCGGCAGCCGGGTTCAAAGGTGACGTTGCTCATGGCGATGGGGCACTCCCCCGCCTTTGTCAGCGGGTTCAGGAAGGAATGGCCAGCGAAATAGCGCGCGTAGGCGTCGTTGGGCTGACCCTTGCCGAAGATATTGGCCGCTGCGAACTGCTTTTCGTCCGTGTATTTCATGGAAAACCCTCCTGCGTTCAGTCGTGTATCTTCCAGCCGTTGAGGAAGCGCGCCGTCTCGGCGCTGCCGTGGTCAATGATCTCGCTGCGACCGAGGTCAAGGGCGGCGATGGCGGCCATGTCCTCATCGGTAAGGGCAAAGTCCCAAATGGAGAAATTCTCTGCCATGCGCTCCCTGTGCGTGGACTTGGGGATGATTACCACGCCGCGCTGCGCGTTCCAGCGCAGCGCCACCTGCGCGGCGGTCTTGCCGTACTTTTCTCCGATCTTTGCCAGCACCGGGTGGGTGAAGATGCCGTGCCTGCCCTCCGCCAGCGGGCCCCACGCCTCCGCCTGCACGCCGAGAGCCTTCATGTTCTCAATAGCCCCGCCCTGCGCGAAGAAGGGGTGCAGTTCCACCTGATCGACCATGGGCGCGACGCGCGCGTTGAGACAAAGGTCAGTGAGACGATCCGGATAGAAGTTGCACACGCCAATGGCGCGGGCGCGGCCAGCCTCGTAGAGCTCCTCCATCGCCCGCCAGGCGGCGTAGTAATCGTTCATCGGCTGGTGGATGAGGTAGAGGTCCACGTAGTCAAGGCCCAGTTTGTCCAGCGAGGTCTGGAACGCGGCCCTGGCGCTCTCATAGCCGGCGTCCTGTATCCACAACTTGGTGGTGACGAACAACTCCTCGCGGGGAATGCCGCTTTTGCGGATGGCCGCGCCCACGGCCTCCTCATTGAAGTAGGCGGCAGCGGTGTCGATGAGGCGATAGCCCACCTCCAGCGCCTCGCTGACCGCGCGCTCGCACACAGCGGCTTCCGGCACCTGAAAAACGCCGAAACCCTCCAAGGGCATCTTCACGCCGTTGCGCAGAGTGACATATTCCATGTTTCTTTCCTCCTTTTCGCGTTTACGCAAAGCATTTCCTTATGCTATAATGATGGGGAATGGTTTCCCTTCTCCCAGAGGATAGCGCATTTTAGGCGCTTTGTACACTACACGTTTTTTATGGAGCATAAATAAACGCTTATGCTGAAAGGAGGCGCGCGCATGGATGTATACGCGCTGGAAGCCTTCAAGGTGATCGCCGAAACCGGCTCGTTGACGCGGGCGGCGGAACGGCTTCACGTTTCGCAGCCGGCGATGAGCGCGGCGCTGAAAAAGTTCGAGGCCGAACTGGGCGCGCCGCTGTTCGACCGCGAGGCCAACCGCATCCGCCTCAACGCCGCTGGCGAAGCGGCGCTGGAGCGCGTGAACGCCATCCTCCGCGCGGTGGAAAAACTGCGCGAGGACGTGCGCCGCGCGGCGGGACAGGGGCAGACGCTCTGCATCGCCTTTTGCGATCCGGGCGTGCGCTGGTTCAGCGCCCCGCGCTTTGCCGTGGCGCGGCCGGACATAGACGTGCGCGACGACCTCTACGAGGGCGACGAGGCCGCGCGCCTGCTGAAGGAACGCGTCTACGACCTGATGGTCACGCCCGCACCGCTCGCGGACGGCCGCATCCTCAGCCGGCCCTTTTTGCGCGACCGCGTGTTCCTCTCCGTGCCGGAGGACAGTCCTCTGGCGCAAAAGCGCAGCCTCTCCTTGCGCGACATCCCCGCCCAACCGTTCCTCTACCCACAGATCGGCGGCTACTTCCTGACACGAATGGAGCAGATTATCGCTGGGGAGGGTCTGCCCATCACACTGGTGAAGAACAACTACAACGTCACCCAGCACCTCATCCGCACCACCAACTTCCTCGCCGCCATCTCCACGCTCTCCAGCGACCTGCGCAACGACGGGGAGCATCGCGTGCGCATCCCCCTGACCGACCCGGAATTGAATGTGCTCTACTACCTCTCCTTCCTCAAGGCCGAGCGGGAGAAAGTCCGGCCCTTTTTGCAGTGGGCGAAGGCGTGCGAAGCGTCTGAATAAAAAAAGCCCCGCGAGGTCGCGGGGAACTTTTCTTTTATCACGCCCTGTGGGAGCGCACCATCAGCGGTATGATGGCGATGAGCAGCAGGCAGCCGACCCAGACGGAACGGACGTTCCACAAGGTCGAGAGCCAGGCGCTGGCAAACGCGCCCACGGCGAAGGAACCGATGATCATCAAATAGCGCGCGCAGGTGGCGCCGGCCTTGCGGTCGCGCTGGCCGATGAAGGCGGAGAAGTACTCCGCCGCCGTGCGCAGGTTGCCCGTGCAGAAGATGCTGGCGTAAGACAGGCCGCGCGCCTCGCGGAACACCTCGTACTGCACGGCGGTGGTGAACGTAACCATGATGTTTACCACCGTATCGCCCGCGCCCTGCGGGATGAAGCCGACGATGAACAAAAGCGCGAACTCAAGGGCGAAGATCAGCATCTCCACGCGCGCCCAGCGCAGCTTGAAGCGGCGGCTGCGCAAAAGCGCGGCAAAGACCGTGCCGAAGAAGAAGGCGAGGATGGGGATGGGATAGTACAGCGCCTTGGCCGTGTTGCCGCGGAAGAAGTTGATCATCATCAGGGCGATGTTCGACGTCTGCCCGTTGCAGAACACGTTGCCGCGCAGCGTGTAGGTGTAGGCCTCCAGATAGCCGGCCAGCATGGACATGATGATGCCCACGGCGAACGTCTGATGCCACGGCAGTATCTGCGCGCCCTCCGCGGCCTTCGCTTTGCGAAACATCGGCAGGACCTCCTTAAAATTCCTCATCATTATAGGCGCATATCTTTTGGGGTGTCAAGCGAAACAAAGTTATCGTTGCTTTCAAAATTCGGCACAATCCGCCAAAACAGAACAAACGGGACCTCATATGAGGCCCCGCCGATCGACGGTGGAGGGGTTGGGGAATGGGATGAGGGATAATCCACCGTTGACAACTTATTTTAGCGCATTTTTGTGGCGCCCATACGACCATCTTGTTTCATTTTTATGAAAAATAATTGCAAAAATGTTATGTTGCATATTTTCCCGTTCGGAAGTATAATAGGAAAGGTATACAACGAACGATTATACGGAGGGAAACGCATGAAGATCGATCAGGCTTATTTTGACGCCGTCATCGACCGCGCGGGCACGGCCTGCGAAAAATGGGATGGCCGCAAGGAAGTCTTTGGCCGCGAAGACGTCATTCCCCTCTGGGTGGCGGACATGGACTTTGCCTGCTCCCCGGCCATCGTCGAAGCGCTCAAGGCGCGCGCCGCCCACCCCATCTACGGCTATACGCAGGATGACGCGGAAAACCGGCGGGCGGAGGTAAACTTCCTCAAGCGCCGCTTTGGCCTGGCGGTGGAACCGGAATGGATCCTTTCCAGCCCCAGCGTGGTAGACAGCATGCTCTTTTCCCTTTACGCGCTGACCGCCCCGGACGAGCGCGTGCTCATCCAGCCGCCAGTATACGGTCCCTTCCGCGAGACGATCCTGCGCGCCGGCCGCGCCGTGGCCGAGAGCCCGCTGGTGGAAACCGCCGAGGGCTGGAAGATGGACTTTGGCTCTCTGGAAGCGGCGTTCCAAAGCGGCATACGCTGCATGTTCCTCTGCAGCCCCCACAACCCCGTAGGCCGCGTGTGGACGCGCGCGGAGCTGGAAACGCTCGCGGAACTGGCCAGGGCCTACAACGTGCGCGTCATCGCCGATGAGATCCACGCCGCTTTCACCTTCGCCCCGCATGCGCACACGCCGGTATTTTCCCTTTTGCCGGACGCGGTGATGCTCACCTCCGCCACCAAGGCCTTCAACGTCGCCGGGCTGCGGCAGTCCTCCATCATCGTCGCCGACGAAAAGGCGCGCGAGGCGCTGAAAAAGGAGATGCACCTGGTCAACGCCGACCACCCCAACCTCTTCGCCATGGTCGCCCAGCGCGCCGCTTACGAGGGCGGCGACGAATGGCTGGACGGCTGCGTGGATTACATCCGCGAGAACCGCGACCTGGCCTACGCCTTCTTCGCCGAGCGCCTGCCGGAAGTGGGGCTGCATCCGCTGGAGGGCACCTATCTCATGTGGCTGGATATGCGCAAGACGGGCGTCGAGCACGAAACGCTCTTCCGCCGGCTCATCGACGTGGGCGGCGTGGGGCTCAACACGGGCCTGTTCTTCGGCGAGCAGGGCCGGGGCTTTTTCCGCCTCAACCTGGCCACGCAGCGCGCAAACGTGCAGGCGGGGCTGGAAGGCATCGAGCGCGCCCTGCGCTCCTGAGCGCGCCCCTGCCAAAATACCGGGCGCGCCTGAACCGTCACCATCCCCGGGCGGGGCAATCCGTTTCCCGCCCGGGCGTTCCAAGACTTAGGAGGCCAGACCCTTGTTCGGACACAAGCACGAGAAAAAGCGCATGATCGCGCTCGACGCGGAACTGGACGGCATGCGCCCCAGCCGCATCATCCAACTTTCCTACCTTATCATCGACGGCCGCCGCATCCGGGGGAAGAACTTCTACTTTTCCGTGGATGCCATCAACCGCCACGCCCGCAAGGTGCATGGGCTGGGCGTGGGGCAGCTGCGCCGCCTCTCGGGCGGCGACCTCTTCGCCCACCACGCCGACGAGATCTACCGCGATTTTGAAGAATGCGGCATGGTCATCGGCCACGACGTGGCCGGCGACATGCGCTATCTGCGCGACGAATTCGCCCGCATCGGCGTGAAATTCCCCGATATCCCCCGCTTCTGCACGTTGCAGCACTATACGAAAGAGGCCAACATACCCCTCAAGCAGAACCCCAGCAAACTGAAGCCCCCGCGCCTTGAGGAACTGATGAAGCACTTTGGCATCACCCCGGAACTGGTCACCCGCAAGTGCCGCAAGTGGTTCGGCGGCGGCGATCACTACCACGACGCCCGCTTCGACGCCGCCGCGGCCTATCTGTGCATGGTGGTCGGCGAGGAGATGGGCTGAGATTTAACGCGCCATATACGCCCTGCCGGCCAGAAATTCGCGCGGGGCTTGTATGATATTCTCGGGAAAATAGATCGACAGGAGGGATTCCCCATGAAAAAACTGCTCGTTTTGCTGCTGGCGCTCCTGCTGTGCCTGCCGGCCTTCGCCGAAGAGGGCGTGGGCATCACGCTGACCCCGGCGGGCAACTTCAGCCCCTACGCCGACTTTGAGGACGACTGCGCCCGCGTCATCGATACCGGCGATACCGGCCTGGAAGGCGTGTTCGACATCCAGGGCAACGCGATCATCCCCTGCGAATACGGCAGCGTCAGCGACTACGGCGTTTGCAGCTACTACACCGTGCAGAACGAAAACGGCACCAACGTACTCGGCGCGCTGAATGCCGCGGGCGAACTGGTGGTGCCCATGGAGTACGGCGATATCGACTTCCTTTCCGAGAAGTGGGCCATGGCCGTGAAACTCGAAGTAACCGACGCCGAGCCCTACGACTATCAGGCGCTCTTTGGCGATGAGAACTACATCGTCACCGCCTATGACTTTTACGATCTTGAAAACGCCGCCCTGGCGGGCACGCTGGAGCGCGAAGCCGTCAACAGCGCCAAGGCCTATGGCGACTACATCTTCGTTGAGGACCGCGACGGCGTGGTGACGATCTACGATTCCACGCTCGCCGCCGTGGGCAATGCCGAATCCCTCTACGAGGCCTATGGCGACAGCGACGATGGTGCCGTCTTCCTGCCCACGGGCGACGTGGTCGCGCCCGGCTATGGCTTCAGTTCCGACCTCGGCTCCGGCCGCCTCGCCGTCTACGATGAAAACTACGACGACGGCATCGTCGACCTCGAGGGCAACATGCTCGTGCCCTGCGGCGAATACGACTACATCTACGAATACGACTTAAACGGCTACGCCCGCGTGGAAAAGGACGGCCTGTACGGCCTCATCGATCTGGACGGCAACCTCGTGGTGCCCTGTGAGTACGACGGCTTTGAGTCGCTCAACTACGGCGGCGACTACGTCTACGGCCTGAACGGCTACGCCTGCGTGGAGAAGGCCGGCAAGTTCGGCTACGTCTCCCTCGAGACCGGCGAGGTCACCTGCCCCGTCAACTACGCCGCCCCCACCATCATCGGCCTGAGCATGATCGTGCCGGACATCACCGGCGAATTGTACATCATAGCCGCCGACGGCACCGCCACGCCCACCGCCTATGCCGAGTTCTACGAGTACCCCTCCGGCGACGGTACGCTTCTGAAGGCCAGTACCGCCGAGGAGATGTGGGGCCTTGTCGACTGGCACGGCAACGTGGTGCTCGATTTCACCTTTGACTACGCCTCCGCCATGCTCATCTCCGCGGACGCCACGGCGATGCTGGTGGACACTGACGAAGGCATGGCCGGCTACACCATCGAGGGCGGACTCGCCGCCCCGGCCGCCGAACCGGCCGCCGAAGCGGCGGAGGAAGCGCCCGCGGCGGACGAGCAGGCGGTGGGCGGCCTGCAGGCGATGCTGGGCCTGTAAAACGACATACGCCACAAACTGTACGGGCGCCTTCACACGCGCCCGTAGCATTCTACCCTTTGGAGGAACGGCCATGAAAAAGACCCTTTGCGCGCTCCTGGCGCTGGCGCTGTGCCTGCCCGCGGCGGCGGAGATCTCCCTTGCGCCGGCGGGGACGTTCAGCGACTACGCCTATTTTGAGGACGACAGCGCCCGCGTCGTCGACGCCGACGTGGACTACCGCGAAGGGCTTTTCGACATCCACGGCAACTGCCTCATCCCCTGCGAATACGAGGCCCTCAGCGGCTACGGCGTGAAGGGCTATTACGTGGCGCAAAGGGAGGACGGCCTCAACGTGCGTGGCGCGCTGGACGAAAGCGGCAACGAGGTCATCCCCTTCCAGTACGGCGACATACGCTTCCTCTCCGAGCGCTGGGCGCTGGGCGTGACGCTGGAGGAAACCAGCATCCGCCCCAGCGACTACGAGGACTACACGGACGGCAGGGACTACAACGCCACCGCCTACGCCGTCTACGACCTCTCCGGGCGCGGCTACGTGGGCTTTTTCTCCTATCAGTGCAAGGCCCTCTACGCCCACGGCGACTTCCTCTACGTGGAGGATCGCGCCGGCGAAACCACCATCTACGATGAAAACCTGCGCCCCGTGCGCGACGGCCTTGCCGACCCCTATGCGGCTTTTGGCAGCGCAAACGGCGATGTGGTGAACCTCAGTACCGGCGAAACCATCCTTTCCGGCTACCAGTTCGGCGCGGAATTGGGCGGCGGCCTGCTCTCGGTGACGGATGGCAGTTATCTGCTCGGCGTCTGCGACCTTTCCGGCCGCATGCTGACGGATTGCCGCTACGACCGCGTGTTCGCCGCCGACGCAAACGGCGACGTGCGCGTGGAGCGGGACGAGCGCTTCGGCCTCATCGACCGCGAGGGCAACGAGGTCGTGCCCTGCGAATACGACGGCATTGAGCGCCTCGCCTTTGGCGGCACCTACGTCTACCGCCTGCGCGGCTGCGCCTGCGTGGAAAAGGACGGCGCGTACAACTACGTCCTTCCGGACGGGCAACTCGCCTACCCCGTGTTTTATGAGGGCGTGGAGATCCTCGGCCTGAGCATGATCCTCACGGACATCCGCGGGCAAAAGCACATACTCGCCGCCGACGGCGTGCGCACGCCCACGGACTATGTCGAGTTTTCGCTCTTCCCCGGCGGCGACGGCACGCTTTTGAAGGCGCGGGGCGCGGACGGGCTGTGGTACCTGATCGACTGGCACGGGAACCGTCTGCTTCCCGACGGCTACCCCTACGCCGTCTCCCTGCTCATCGCCCCCGACGGCTCGGCGGTGCTGGCCGAGACGGAGGACGGCAAGCTTGGTTACTCTGTAGCGCGCTGACCCCCGAAGCAACCAAACGCCCCGCTTTGCATTGAACGCGAAGCGGGGCGTTTGTCGCCCGCAACGGGACGGGCGGCCTATGTGCAGTCAGCAAAGGCAAGGAACGGCATAGCGGCGGAATGCAAAAAGGCGCTGCCTGCCCACAAATATTCCAGACGGCAGTCGGTATTGACGTGCCGTCTCCAAAAGAAACCAACGTCGGAAATTCTCCAGTGAAAACAAAACGCCGGGCTGCGTTGCCGCCGCCCGACGCCAAAGCCATCCCATTCCCCAACGCGCCTCGCAAGCGCCCGGCATGATTGGCATGCCACTTTATCAGCATACACACATATACCGCGGATGTCAAGGCGCTTTTGAATCAACACACAAAACTTGTGTCGGATGCTGCGGCGCGCCGCAAAAAAGCGGGCGGGGAGTCGTTCCCCGCCCGCCGCGCCTTACGAAAGCTCGAAAGCGCCGGTGTAGAGTTTGTAATAGGTTCCCTTTTCCTCGAGCAATTGTTCGTGGGTACCGCGCTCGATGATGCGGCCATGGTCGAGCACCATGATGACGTCCGAGTTCTGCACGGTGGAGAGGCGGTGGGCGATGACGAACACGGTGCGGCCCTTCATCAGCGCGTCCATGCCCTTTTGCACCAGCGCCTCGGTGCGGGTGTCGATGGAGGAGGTAGCCTCGTCGAGGATCATCACCGGCGGGTCGGCCACGGCGGCGCGGGCGATGGAGATGAGCTGCCGCTGGCCCTGCGAAAGCCCGCCGCCGTCGCCTTCGAGCATGGTCTGGTAGCCGTTGGGCAGGCGGCGAATGAAGCTGTCGGCGTTGGCCAGTTTGGCGGCGGCGATGCACTCCTCGTCGGTGGCGTCCAGCTTGCCGTAGCGGATGTTGTCCATCACCGTGCCGGTGAAGAGGTTGACATCCTGCAACACCACGCCCAGCGAATGGCGCAGGTCGGCCTTTTTGATCTTGTTGATATTGATGCCATCGTAGCGGATCTTGCCGTCTTTTATGTCGTAAAAGCGGTTGATGAGGTTGGTGATGGTGGTCTTGCCCGCGCCGGTGGCGCCGACGAAGGCCACTTTCTGGCCGGGCTCGGCGTAGAGTGTGATGTCGTGCAGCACCTCTTTATCCTGCTCGTAGGCGAAATCGACGTTGAACATGCGCACTTCGCCCCTCAGCGGCGTGGTGGTCACGGTGCCGTCGTGATGGGGATGCAGCCACTCCCAGCCGTCGCCGTTGGCGTTCTTTTGCAGGGTGACGTAGCCCTCGTCGCTCTCGCTGGGTTCGTCCATGAGTTGGAAGATGCGGCCCGCGCCCGCCAGCGCCATGACCACGCTGTTAAGCTGCTGGGAGACCTGGTTGATGGGCTGGGTGAAGCTGCGCGAAAGCTGCATGAACGAGGCGATGGTGCCCAGGGTGAACGCGCCCGCGCCGCCAAGGCTGAAGTTGGGCACGCCCGCGATGGCCAGCGAGCCGCCGATGATGGCCATGAGCACATAGAGCAGGCTGCTCAAACTCACCATCACCGGCATGAGCATGTTGCCGTAGCCGTTGGCGCGGGAGGTGTTGTGGCAAAGTTCCTCGTTGCGCTTGTCGAAATCCTTTTCCGCCGCTTCCTCGTGGCAGAAGACCTTGACCACGCGCTGGCCGTTGATCATCTCCTCCACATAGCCGTTGAGGTCGCCGATGGACTTCTGCTGGCGCACGAAGTACTTGCCGCTGCGCGCGGCGATCTTGCGCGAGATGACCAGCATCAGGCAGACGTAGAAGATGGCGAAGGCGGTGAGGTAGAGGCTCAAAGAGAGCATGCTCACCAGCACGGTGATGAGCGTCACCGCCGCGGAGACCACCTGCGGAAGGGACTGGGAGATCATCTGCCGCAGCGTGTCGGTATCGTTGGTGTAATAGCTCATCACGTCGCCGTGGGTGTGGGTGTCAAAGTAGCGCAGGGGCAGGGTCTGCATGTGGGCGAACATGTCGTCGCGGATGTCCTTGAGGGTGGACTGCGCCACCGTCGCCATCAGGCGGTTGTAGCACAAAGAGGAGAGTATGCCCACCACGTAGATGCAGCCCATGGCGACGATGGCCTTGAGAAGGCCGGTGAACACCGGGGCGGCGTCCAGCAGCAGCGGGGCGATGTAATCGTCGATCAGGCTCTGCAAAAACAGCGAGGAGGCGACGTTGGCGATGGAGCTGAGCGCGATGCAGATGAGCACCGCCGCCAGCATGCCCTTGCGGCGCATGATGTAGCCGACCAGACGCTTGAGGGCCGCGCGGTCCATGTTTTTCAGGCTGACGCCGCCGCGCGGGCGGACTGTTGCGCGCATGCTCATGCCTTTTCGCCCCCTTTCTTCTCCTTCTTGCCCTCTTTGGGCTTTTTCTCCTTGTCCTTCTTGTCCTTTTCTTTCCTGTCCTTGTCCTTTTTGCCGTCCTTGTCCTTCTTTTCCTTCTTCGCTTCGGCGGAGGGCAGCAGCGCGGCCTGCGCGGCGCGCTCCTCCTCGGCGTTTTCGGCGTCGGCGCGGTCGAGCTCGCTCTGAGCGGCGGCGCTGTTCTGGGAACGGTAGACCTCGCGGTAGATGTCGCACTTGCGGATGAGTTCGGCGTGCCTGCCCACGGCGACGATCTCGCCGCCATCCATGACGACGATCTTGTCCGCGTCCATCAGCGAGGAGACGCGCTGGGCGATGATGATCTTCGTCACTTCCGGCCGCTCCGTGGCCAGCGCCTGACGGATCATGGCGTCGGTCTGTGTATCGACGGCGCTGGTGGAATCGTCGAGGATCAGCACCTTCGGCTTTTTGAGTAGCGCGCGGGCGATGCAGAGGCGCTGGCGCTGGCCGCCGGAGACGTTCGTGCCGCCCTGCTCGATGTAGGTATCGTACTTGTCTGGGAACTGCTGGATGAAGTCATCCGCCTGCGCCAATTTGCAGGCGTGGATCATCTCTTCATCGGCGGCGTCCGGGTTGCCCCAGCGCAGGTTGTCCTTGATCGTGCCACTGAAGAGGACGTTCTTTTGCAGCACCATGGCCACGGCGTCGCGCAGCGCTTCAAGGTCGTAATCGCGCACGTCCACGCCGCCGACGAGCACGCGGCCCTTGGTGACGTCGTAAAGGCGGGGAATGAGCTGCACCAGCGTCGATTTGGACGAGCCCGTGCCGCCGAGTATGCCCACCACCTCGCCGGGCTTGATGTCGAGGTCAGCCCCGCGCAGGCAGAGACGCTCCGGGTCGCCGGAATAGCTGAAATCGACGTTTTCAAAGCGGATGGAGCCGTCCTTGACTTCCCTGACGGGGTTTTCCGGGTTCTGGATGTCCGGCACTTCCTCCAGCACCTCGGCGATGCGCTCCTCCGAAGCCCTGGAGATGGAGAGCATGACAAAGACCATGGAAACCATCATCAGGCTCATCAGAATCTGCATGGCGTAGGAAATGAGGCTCATCAGTTCGCCCGTGGTCATACCCACGGCGGCGTTGTTGCCGGAGGCGACGATCATGCGCGCGCCGAACCAGGCGATGAGCAGCATCACCGTATAGACGCAAAGCTGCATCAGCGGCATGTTGAAGGCCACGGTCTTTTCGGCTTTGGAGAAGTCCTGATAGATGTTTTCGGAGATTTTGCCGAACTTCTCGTCCTCATGCTCCTCGCGCACGAAGGACTTGACCACGCGGATGCCGCGCAGGTTTTCCTGCACCACCTGATTTAAGCGGTCGTAGGTCTTGAACACGCGCTCGAAGATGGGGTGGGCGTGGCGCATGATGAAAAACAGGCCCACGACCAAAAACGGCGTGACACAGAGGAAGATGACCGCCAATTCCGGGTTGATAAGGAAGGACATCACCAGCGAGAAAACGAGCATCACCGGGGCGCGGAAGAGTATGCGCTTGCGCATCTGGAAGGCCATCTGCACGTTGGTGACGTCCGTGGTCATGCGGGTCACGAGGCTGGCGGTGGAAAAGCGCTCGATGTTGGAAAAGGAGAAGTCCTGCACGTGGTAGTAGAGGTCGTGGCGCAGGTTCTTGGCATAGCCGGCCGAGGCCTCCGCCGCCGTCTTGCCCGCCAGCGCGCCGAAAAGCAGCGTGATCACCGTGCAGCCGATGAGTATGAGGCCCATCTTCCAGATGTAGCCCATGTCGCCGGCGCCGTGGTTGCCGTCGATGCCGTAGTCGATGAGCATGGCCATCAAAAAGGGGATGACGCACTCCATGATCGACTCCAGCGTCACATACACAGGCGCGCGCAGGGAGATGCCCCGGTATTCGCGCACGCTGTCGCGGAGTATTTTTTTCGTTCTCAGCATGGTTTCCCTCCGTCGTCGTTCAATACATTGTTCAGCACCCGGCGCAAAAGGGCGCGCAGCGCGGCCACTTCCGCCGCGTCAAAGCCGGCGGTGATCGCCCGTTCCATCTGCTCGTGGTGCTCGTAGACCGCGGACATGAAACCCCTGCCCGCTTCGGTGAGATAGACGCTCTTTACGCGCCTGTCCTGCGAATCGAAGCCGCTGCGCACCAGCTCCTTGGCCTCCAGGCGCTGGATGAGGCCCACCACCGTGGGGTGGGAGACTTGCAGAAAGTCCTCGATGTCCTTCTGCGAGGGCGTCGCTTCCCCCTGCTTGAACAGGAAATGCAGAAGCCGCATCTGCGAAAAGGTCATGCCCGAAGCCTTGAGGTTGTTGTTCGCCCGCCGGTCCATGTTGCTGTGGATGCGCGCGAGCAGGTAGCCGATCGGTTCTCCCTCCGCGGACATGTGCTTCCCTCCTCTACAAAAATATGTAGCATGCTACACGTAGCACGCTACATATTATATCGACAAAACGAATTTTCGTCAAGGAGCGTCCGCGAAACTTCACGCGGGTTTTGCATAGCTTACATTCGTGGCGAAAGTCAGGCAAAGAGGAGCCGCACAAGACCTGCGAGGGCGGGCGCGGCCTCTGCGGCGAAGAACACCGCCAGAAACGCGCAGAGCGTGGCCACGGGAAAGAGCAGGAGGCGCTCCCACCAACGCATGTCACGGCGGCAAAAGCAGCGGATCAGATGGGTGGCGAGCAGGGCGACGAGCGCGGCCAGCACCACCTCGCTGAGGCCGTCAGAGGCCCACGAGGGCAGGGGGTGGCCGCTGATGCTCTGACAGATGGTGTGGAGGGCGGCAGAGAGCAGCAGATAGACGAGGGCAAAGTACACGGCCCGCCGCAGCCAGCGCTGCCCGGGATGCTTTTCAAGGTAGCGGCGCGAAGCCGCGGAAAAGCCGAGCAGCAGCGCGAGACGGCGGGCGCGAAGGCGGAATGTGCCGATCGGCCCGGAAAGTTCGCCCTCTGGCTCGTCGCCCGTCAAGGCGTTTCTCCCCTCGAACAGGTCGCGGTCGTTCACCGGGCGGGGGGCGTCGCGCATGAAGGTCGCCTCCTGATTGGGGTTGCATTTGGCAGGGCGTTGTGGTAAAATAGAAGCAGGAAGGGATGGCGCTTGTGGAATGGCTCCTCCCCTCTATGTGGGTAGAGCCGCCGACCAGTTCGCGCTGGATGGCGGCTCAGCAACTATCTATCGTTCTTGTAAAAGCTCAAAGCGGCAAATACAAGCATGATGATCATAATGACCAACGAAAGCAATTCGTAGAAGGTCGCAGACCCGGAGGGTCTGCGAGTCGCTTGGCGACTGATCTTGACGGTCTTCGCAAGACCGGCAAGATCACCTTGTCATTACGCCACCTCCTTTGTACAATATGTACGAAAAGGAGGCGAGAAGCCAAGCGCCATCTCGCAGCCCTGCCTTGCGGCAAAGCCGCCCTTCCTGCCGGGGGAGACCCCCACGGCCGTTTTAGCATGCGCAAGACAATATTGTCAACGGCGACCGCCCTGCGGCGGTCGCTGTTTTGTCTGCCGGAGCGGGCAAAACAGCGCAAAAGCGCGCGGAAACCGGCGCTTCGGGCGCTTGTATCGTTCGGGAGGGGCGGGAAACAGGCACAGCGGCGAACGTTGTCGCTTTGCGGGCAAGCCGTCAGGGGCGTTGCAAGAGACAAAACCGCCGCGCCTCTGCCAAAGGGACAGTTTCGCGCGGCGGCCGCCGTTTGGCGCCCCTACGGCCTGCGGCGCACGGCCAGCAGTTCCGGAGGGCTGTTTTTCTGGTTCATGTAGCGCTGGTGGAGCACGTCCAGCGTTCCCGGCAGGGCCGCGGCCCATGTGAGCAGCGCCTCGCGCTCGCGCGCGCCCTCCTCGTGGCCGGGATAGACGCAGATGGTGAGCACGCCGCCGGGGGCGAGCAGCTCCACCGCCTGCGAGACGGCGGCGAGCGTCGTTTCCACGCGGGTGGTGACGGCGTGCTGCGCGCCCGGCAGCCAGCCGAGGTTGAAGACGATGGCGTCCGCGCCCGGCGGCGCCAGTTCCGCCATGCGCTCGTGCCCGGCGCAGAAGAGCGTGGCGCGGGAAAGCAGCCCCTGTCCGGCAAGGCGCTGGCGTGTGCGCTCCACGGCCTCTTTTTGCACGTCGAAGCCGAAAACATGCCCCGTCTCTCCCACCAGCGCGCAGAGGCGCTCGGCGTCGTGGCCGTTGCCGAGGGTGGCGTCGATGGCCGTGGAGCCTTCGTGCAAGGCGTCGAGTATAAAGCGCTCCGCCCAGCGGCGGGCGCTGCCGAAATCTGTGGACATCGTGCTTGCTCCTTTCCGCAAAGGCCGCCGCTCACTTGCCCAGCGCGTGCAGCAGGGCGAGCAGCAGCGCCGCCCCAGCGCCCATGGCGAGGGCGACGTTCCAGCCGTTTGCCGCCAAAGCGCCGCGTCGGGGCTGTTTCCCGTTCCCGCCATCCTCCGCGGAGGGCGGGCCAAAACGGATGGAGATGGATTCCGTCAGCGCAAAGCGGCCGTCCAGTATGTGGCGGACGCGCAGGGACGGCATCTCCCATGTATATTCCATCCAGGAATGCGAAGGGCCTCCAAACTGCTGGGCTAGGGGCGCTTTGCCGCGCTGCCCCAGCAGGCTCTCCAGACGGGCCTGCAGCGTAGAAAACGCCCGTTCGGCCTCCTCAGGGCCCGTGCGGGCCGCGATGCCCACTTCGGACAGCGTCCCATCGCGGAAGCCCAGCCCCACATCACAGAGCAGGGGCGCGCCCAGCATCCGCGAACGCAGCAGGAGCCGCTCCGTCTCCCGCACCTCGACGGGGACGGCGCCGCTCGCGCAGCAGCGCTTCAACCCGCGGGCGCGGGCTCCCCCAGGGAAGGAAGCACTGGTAACTGTCTAGTTGCACGCCTTCGAGCAGATTGCGCATTGCCTTCCCCTCCCCCGCGCTCTGTTTGTATCATCATAGCACGGCCGCGCAGCGCTGTCAACGCCGCCGCGCGTAGGGCGCATGCGAAAGCGCCCTTGCGCGGCGCGGGGCGCTTAAGCCGGCAAAGCGCGCTCGGCAGAGGGATGCTTGCAGAGCGCGGACAATGCCGTCCCCGCAAACGCACTCTGAAAGAATATCCGTGGCAGTTCCCCTTGTGGCTTGCGGGCGTTCTTGGCGTTCTTGGCGTTCCTCCCCTTGCAAAACGGCACGCAAAAACGCCTCCGCCGCACTGTGCGAAGGCGCTTGTTTGCCAGCAAAGCGCGCCCCGTGGAGGGACGCGCTTTGTCAGGCCCGTTACGACACGATGCCGATGATGACGACGAGAACGATGAGGGCGATGGTTGCGCCGATGATGACATCCATCGTCTTGACCGTCACCTTGCCCTTCAGGCCGCCATAGAGGCGGTCGCGCCAGGGCTTGCGCTCCTTGGGAGCGTTTTGCCCCTGAAAGGCCCTTTCGTTCTGGGTCGCCCGCTCCCGCATTTGCAGGTAGGCGTCGCGCCCGGGATCGTTCCACTTCATCTTACTTCTTCACCAGGTACTTGCGCACGTCGATGGCCACGGCCAGCACGATGATAAGACCGCGCACGATGTACTGCAGGTAGGCGTTGACGCCGAGGAAGTTCAGGGAGAAGTTGATGGCCTGGAGGATGATGGCGCCGATAACGACACCCTGGATGGTGCCGACGCCGCCGGAGAACGACACGCCGCCGATGACGCAGGCGGAGATGGCGTCCGTCTCATAGTTCAGACCGGTGTTGGTGCCGACCGACTGCAGACGCGAGGCCTCGAGGAAGCTGGCCAGGCCGTAGAGGATGCCGGCAACGAGGTAGACCAGCATGATGGTGCGGGCCACGTTGACGCCGGACACGGCCGCGGCTTCCTGGTTGCCGCCGACGGCGAACATGTTCTTGCCCAGGCGGGTCTTGTTCCAGACCACCCACATCAGCGCCGCCACCACCAGGAAGATGACGATCAGGTAGGAGATGTTCACACTGCCGATGCGGATGTTGCCGCCGGCGATGTTGACGAAGTTGCGGTCGAACACGGCCAGCGCCTGCGCCGAACCGGCGGACTGCGCCTCGATGTAGAGGCAGTTCGCGCCGTAGGCGATCAGCTGCGTGCCCAGGGTGATGATGAAGGCGTGCATCTTCAGATACGCCACGCCGAAGCCGTTGATGAGACAGAAGATCACGGTCACGGCGATGGAGGCCAGCAGCGGCACGATGATGGGCAGCTGCTCAGTCATCTGCAGATAGTAGCGGGAGGCGTAAGTGACCTGCTGCACCAGCGAGGCGCAAACCGCGGCGGACAGGCCCAGCTGACGGCCGATGGACAGGTCCGTGCCGGCCAGGACGATCAGGCCGGCGCAGCCCAGCGCCAGTATGCCGCGCGTGGAGGCCTGCTTGAGGATCTGCATGATGTTGTTTACTTGCAGGAAGTCCGGGTTCGCAATGGAAACGGCAACCAGGATCGCAAGCAGGATGATGTAGAGCGCGTAGTTAAGCAGGAACTGGCCCACACTGCGCTTCTTGACTTGAGTGTTCTGCATATTCCATTCTCCTCGGTCTATACGTATTTTGCCGCGAGCGTGAGGATCGTCTCCTGCTCGCCTTGGACGCCGCCAAAGTCCTTGCCGCGCTCGACGATGCCGGCCATGCGGCCGTTGGACATGACGAGTATGCGGTCGCAGATACCGATCAGCTCGGGCATCTCGCTGGAGACCATGATGACGCCCTTGCCTTCCTCGGCAAGCTGCAGGATGAGCTGATAGATCTCGAACTTGGCGCCGACGTCGATGCCTCGGGTCGGCTCGTCAAGCAGGAGGATGTCCGGCTCGGTCAGCAGCCAGCGGCCGATGATGACCTTCTGCTGGTTGCCGCCGGACAACGAACGGATGTGCGTCTTCTGGCTCGGCGTCTTGACGCGCATGGAATCGATGACCCATTTCGTGTCCTTGCCCATCTTGCCGGAGGAGAGCAGCAGCTTTCCGTAGTGGTGCAGATTGGCGATGGTGGAGTTGAAGTTGATGTTCATCAGGGGGAAGATGCCGGTGGCGCGGCGCTCTTCTGTGAGCAGCGCGAAGCCGTTGCGCGTGGCCTCGGCGGGCACCTTGTTTTCCACGGGCTTGCCGTTGACGATGACTTCGCCCGAGCCGCGGGTGTAGTAACCGAAGATGGTGTTGAGCAGCTCCGTGCGGCGGGAGCCGACCAGGCCGGCCACGCCCAGCACTTCGCCCTTGCGGAGTTCGAAGGAGACGTCGTGGCAGGTGGGCTCGTACTTGCCGGAGAGGTTCTTGACCTCCATGAGCACGGGGCCGGGATGGTTGTTCTTCTCCGGGAAGCGCTGAGACATATCGCGGTTGACCATCAGGCGGATGATCTCCTCGGTGTTCAACTCCTTGGCCGGACGCGTGGCGACCCACTGGCCGTCGCGCATGATGGTGACGTCGTCGGAGATGCGCAAAATCTCGTCCATCTTGTGGGAGATGTAGATGATGCCCACGCCCCGGGACGTCAGCTGTTCAATGATCTTAAAGAGGTGCTCGACCTCGTTTTCTGTCAGAGAGGAAGTCGGCTCATCGAGCACGACGATCTTGGCATTGTAGGAAACCGCCTTGGCGATCTCGACCATCTGCCGCTGCGAAACGGAGAGGTCGCCGATGATCCGCTTGGGATCGACGTCGATATTGAGAGATTCAAAGACCTTCTTGGTCTCGTTGTACATGCGCTTGCCGTCTACCAGCGGGCCGTGCATGGGGAAGCGGCCCAGCCAGACGTTTTCCATGACGCTGCGGCGCAGCACCTGGTTCAGTTCCTGATGCACCATGGCCACGCCATTGTCCAGCGCGTTGCGGGGGTTGATGAAGTTGACTTCCTTGCCTTCCATGAGGATGGTGCCGGCGTCCTTCTTGTAAATGCCGAACAGGCATTTCATCAGCGTGGACTTGCCTGCGCCATTCTCGCCCATGAGGGCGTGCACGGTGCCGGCGCGGAGCTTGAGCTGCGCGTTGTCCAGCGCCTTGACGCCCGGAAACTCCTTGCAGATGTCTTTCATCTCAAGGAGATAGGTTTGATTCTGCTGCATTCAATTCACCGCTCTTCTCAGAGTATGCGCCCCGGGGGGGCCGTTCCTTTCGGGATGCGGGGCGCGCCCACGTCCCGAACGCAACGGCCCCTCGCATTTTAACAAAACGTAAAAACGGAGGGGTCGCCGCGCGTAGGCGGAGAGGGGCGCTTGCGCGCCCCCGTCCTTGCCTGGTTTGAACCACGTTCAGACCTTATTCCGCAGCATCGGCCTCGACGTTATCGCCGGTGATCTTCGCGTACGGAATGCGGATGCAGTAGAACTCTTCGTTCTCGTCGTAGGTGTAGTCGGTGCCGTCCAGCCAGTCGCGGCCCAGCGCGCCGTTGATGGCGCAGAGGATGTTGGCCTGGCCCATGGCGTCGCCGTCCTGCTTGACGGTAGCGGTCATGCCGCCGTCCTGGATGGAGACCAGCGCCGCGTCGATGGCGTCAACGCCGATGACCACGACGGAGGGATCGCCCTCGTTGCCGGTGTTGTAGCCATAGCCATTGATGGCGGCCACAGCGCCCAGGGCCATCATGTCGTTGTTGGCGAAGATGACTTCGATGTTGTCGCCCTCAGCGGCCCACAGGGCGTTGATGGCATCCTGCGCCTGCGCCTGGTCCCAGTTGCAGACCAGGGTCTCGCCGATCTGCTCCATCTCGAGGCCGAGCGCCTCGGCGGTCTCGACGGAGTACTGGGAACGGGCAATGGCCTCGTCGTTCTGGGGCTCGCCCATCAGCATGACGTACTGGAGCTTGCCGTCGCCGTTGAGGTCGATGGAGGGATCCGCCTCATACATCTCAGCGAGGATCTCGCCCTGCATGTCGCCAGCCTGGCGGGCCAGGGTGCCGATGAAGATCGTGCCGGTGTCCACGAGCACTTCCTGCTCGGTGGCCTCGGCGGGCTGCTTGTTGTAGAACAGGAAGGGGATGCCGGCCTCCTGGAACATGGTGGTCAGCGCAGCGCCGTTGGAGACTTCCGCCAGGTTGATAATGACGAAGTCGCAGCCCTGGGAGCAAACCATGGTCGCCTGCTCGATCTGCTTGCCGATGTCGTCAGCGGCGTCGTACATCGTCAGCTGGATGTCGATGCCCATTTCCTCAGAATAGTACTCGGCCCACTTTTCCATGGCGGCGCGGACAGTGCTTCCGTAGGTGTCGTCATACTTCCAGACGAGCACGCGGATGTCAAGGGACTCGGGGAGCTCTTCCTCAGCCAGGGCGGACACGCAGCCCAACGCCAGAATCAGCGCCAGAGCCAGAACCAGCAATTTTTTCATCTCGGGGTTCCTCCTTATTTGATTTACCTTGCTACATACCAAAGGGCGGCGCAGAGCCGGACTTTGGTCTATAACCTTCATCATGCGCGGCAACCTGCAAGAAGTTGTCTACTGATTATAAAAATTATAGCCTTTTTTATAACAAACGTCAAGTAGAAATTCTTCGCTTTTTTCTGGGGAATTCTTTCGGAAAACCATCGCCGCGCGCTAACTTTACCGCAACTTTTTCCTTTCTACGCATTCACGCCATTGATGATCTCCATCCAGCGCTTTTGCAGAGCGTCGATGGCCTCGCGCTCGATGGGCATGAAGTCCCAAACGAAGTTGGCGTTGCCGCGCCGGCGCTTGACGCCCAGCAGCGCGTTCTTGCCCCGCTTGTCCGGACGGACCTCCAGATACGTGCCCAGGCCGGAGACCAGTTCCATCTCCAGCGGCTCGCCCTCCTCGGGCACAATAACCATCTTGAAGCCGACGCCGCCCTTCTTGCCAAAACCGAGGATACCGCCAAGCCCCTCGGACTTGATCAGCACGTCCTCCACATAGGCGCGGGCGCGGCCTGCGGGCCGGAAGGTGAAATCCTCCTCGGCGCCGGGCGCGGGGCCGGTGAGCAAAAACAGTTCGCTACCCTGGCGCGCCACGGCCGCAAAGCCGCCGTTTTGCTGCACATAGAGGCATTCCTCGGGCTGGAAGCCCTTGGCCGCGAGCATCTCGGCAAAGCGCACGCGCTTGTCCTCCAGTTCCTTCAAGTTGCGCTTTCGCAGGATTTCCGCTTCGTTATTTGAAAAAAGACCCATCGGGTGTGCTCCTTTCCATGATCTGCGTATTAAATTATAGCAGATATTTTTCGGTTTCGCAACACAAATTCCGCCAACAACTGTCCGCCGCAGACGTACAAATGTCGTCATGCCAACGGTCGTTACCGTAAATATGACGATATAAACGCCGGTTCTTGCAATTTTTCTTCAAAATTGTCCGCGCACAGGCGACATTTCTGGAATTTTGAAACTTTGCGGGGCGCTCTTGCAAATCCGCGCAAAATACGCTATACTGAAGATGCAGTCCAAATTTGAGATCAGGAGGGCTTAATCATGAAGAAGATCCTAGCATTGGTCCTGGTGCTCCTCTTGGCCGTTCCGTTCGCGGCCATGGCCGAAGATACCCCCACGGTCAAGATCGGCGTGTTTGAACCCGCCTCCGGCGATAGCGGCGCCGGCGGCAAGCAGGAGATGCTGGGCATGCAGTACGCCAACTACGTGCAGCCCACCGTGGACATCGGCGGCACCACCTATAATGTAGAACTGGTCTACGCCGACAACCAGTCCTCGACCGACAAGGCCCCCTCTGCCGCGCAGCAGCTGGTGAGCGAGGGCGTGAGCGTGGTGCTCGGTTCCTACGGCTCCGGCGTCTCCATCGCCGGCGCGCCCATCTTTGAGGACGCGGGCATCCCGGCCATCGGCGTGACCTGCACCAACCCCGCCGTCACCGAGGGCAACACCCACTATTTCCGCATCTGCTTCCTCGATCCCTTCCAGGGCACGGTGCTGGCCAACTACGCCTACAATGAACTGGGCGCGACCACGGCCTACTGCCTGGCCGAGCTTGGCAACGACTACGACCAGGGCCTGGCCCACTACTTCCAGGAGGCCTTCCAGGCGCTGGGCGGCACGGTGGTGACCGAGAGCTTCCCCACCAACACGGCGGACTTCTCTTCCTATCTTTCCACCGCCACGGCGCTGAACGCGCAGGTGTTCTTCGCCCCCTGCTCCCTGGCCTACACCTCCCTGATCGTCGACCAGGCGGCGGCGCAGGGCGTCTCCTACGCGCTGCTCGGCTCTGACACCTGGGACAGCAACGTCATCACCAACGCTGCCGCGGGCAAGAACGTGACCATCTACATCACCACCTTCTATCAGGAGGGCGGCTCCCCCGAGTTCGACGCCGGCATCAAGGAGTGGATGAACGCCAATCCCGAAGCGCTGACCAACAACGGCGGCAACGACATGGTCTCCGCTGTCACGGTCATGGGCTATGACGCCTACTTCACCGCCCTGCAGGCGCTTGAGCTTGCCGGTTCCACCGATCCGGCCGCCGTCAATGAGGCTCTGTGGGATGTGGACTACACCGGCGTGTCCGGCGAGATCACCTTCAACGAGATCGGCGACGCCAACCGCGATTCGGCCTACATCAAAACCGCCAACACCACGGACAACGTCTGGGAGTTCGTCACGGTGCAGACCGTCGAATAATCCCCGCGCATACACTTTGCGGGGCGGGAGAGAAACCTTCTCTCCCGCCCGCTTGTCGGTTTTCATGCTGTGCCGTCTCGAAAGGGCGCGGACGGCGCTCTTTCGAGACGGCATATCAAGGAGGGATCCCCCTGTGAGCTTCAGCACGGTATTGCCTTATCTGCTCTCCGGCATCTCCGTCGGCGGGCAGTACGCGCTGATCGCCATCGGCTACACGATGGTCTATGGCATTTTGCGCCTCATCAACTTCGCCCACGGCGATGTGTTCATGGTCTCGGGCATCCTCATGGTGTATCTGAACGCCTCGGGCCTGCCTTTGTACATATCGCTGCCGCTGTCGGTGCTCCTTACGGTGGTCATCGGCTTTGTCATCGAGCGCGTGGCCTACAAGCCCCTGCGCTCGGCGCCGCGCATGTCGATCATGATCTCCGCCATCGGCGTGAGCTACCTGTTGCAAAACCT